>OBJT01000300.1_pt1 | contig 13180 bp, 8 predicted proteins | sample 1519861 | NCBI WGS metagenome assembly OBJT01 (sample SAMN02401118, study PRJEB22541) | soil metagenome, isolate JX
GCAACCACAAAAAAAGCGCCGCAGCGCTTTTCTTGTTACTTGGGTTTGACCGTGGAAGGAGACGGCCCATTCAATGCTTTAAGAATTTCATCCTTCAACCCCGTCAAGCGGTACATTTTTTCTTGCTTGCGTAAGGCCACATTCAAGGTCTTTGGACTGCCCACGATGATCACTTTGTTGCGGCCGCGGGTAATTCCGGTGTAAATCAAATTTTTATTCATCGAATAAGTGTGGCTTGGGGAACAGGTCATAATTATGACAGGGCGTTCACCACCTTGGCTTTTGTGAACGGTAATGGCGTACCCTAATGTCAAGCTTTTCCGCTCCAATCCTTCCAACTGCACAACCTTGCCGTCTTCCATGGTCATTTCCAAGGAGCCGTCATCGTCCAGTTTTTTAATGATGCCCATATCTCCATTGAAAATATCTTTGTCGTAATTGTTTTTTGTCACCAGGACGCGGTCGCCTTCCGCAAAGATCTCCTCTTCATCTTGAGCAGACAAAGGAGGGCCTTTGTGGTTAAGAGTCCACCGCAATGCGTGATTAAGGCCTTGGACCCCCACCAATCCTTCTCGTTGAGGGGACAAAATTTGAATATCGTCTTTGGGGATACCTTTTTTCAAGAAGCCTTCGACCAAGGATTCAATGGCGGTCAGAATGAATTCATTGGTTTCGGCCGAGGACGATCCGGGGGGCGGAGAAATCCAGGCAAAATCGTCCACCCACGGATCTCCGTCTAAAGCGGGAACTTTCCCGGCCAGCACTCTTTGGGCGGCTTCCGCGATCAACGAACCTTCGGCTTGACGGTGCACTCGTGTTAAACGGAAAACTTCAGCCACTTGTGAGTCCATCACGTCTTTTAAAAACGCCCCCGCTCCCACTGAGGGCAACTGATCAATATCCCCCACGAAAATCACGCGCGCGTTTTTGGGAAGAGCCCGCAACCACGAGGCGGCCAACGCGTTTTCCAACATAGAAGATTCATCGACCACAAACAGTTGCCCCTCCAGCGGATTTTGGCGGTTGTGTTTGAAACCTTCTTTGGGATTGAATTGAAGAGTCCGGTGCAATGTGCCCGCGGGGCGACCCACGGCTTCGGTCATGCGTTTGGCCGCGCGTCCGGTGGGCGCCGCCAACACCACTTTCCATTTAAGGCCTTCTGCAATGTCAATGACACTCCTTAGGGTGGTGGTTTTCCCAGTACCTGGCCCCCCAGTGAGAACCGACACTCCATTTTTAAGAACCCCCAACACACCCTCCAACTGGGAAGGATCCAGTTTTTCCGACAAGCGCACAACATGTTTGTTTATTTCCATAAGTTCAGCGTCGCCCAAAGGCAACAATGAATCTTTTAAGCGGCGCAAATCCCCCGCAATGCTGCGCTCGTTCATGAATTCCCGTTTCAAGGAAACACAAGGCACGGGGTCTGGTGCGTTGCCCGCGTATTGGGCGTCGTTGGGGTTGTTTAATATTGCGGAATTGACCGGAAGAGTGCGCAACACTACTGTGCCCTCGTTAATCAACGTTTGGGCGATCGGTTGCAAATTTTGTGGGGATTGGCGCAACTGTTCCGAGGCCTGACGTAACCATTCGTCCACGGGGCAGGCGGTGTGTCCTTGCTTGGTGGTGTACTCGTCAATAATATGGCGCAACATGGCGCTGGAGCGTTTGGGGCTGGTAGCTTCAAACCCCATGGCCAATCCCATTTTATCGGCGGTGGCAAAACCTATTCCCTCTACGGTGGTCAGCAAATAGGGGTTGTCTCGAATTCGCGCTTCCAAGCCTTGTTCACCCAAAGCGTCCACAATCTTGGGGATCCACACTTCTCCAATCCCATACAACCCAAAAAATGAGGTCAATTGATACAAAGCCCGTTTGCGCGCCCACTCTTTTTTAATGGCGTCAATTTTCCCCTCGGTTAATCCGGGAATTTCCGACAACCGTTCAGGTGTTTCGTCCATAATTTTTAGCGTGTCCATGCCCCATTTGTTCACCATGATTTTGGCGGTGGCGGGACCAATGCCTTTAATTCGGCCGGCGCCGAGATACTTTTGCAACGCCTCAATTGTTGACGGCATGGCTTCGCGGGCGGTGGTGAATTGAAACTGCAAGCCGTATTTGGGATCCAAGACCCAATCACCCTCACACTCAATGACGCTTCCCACGGCGTTAATATCCGCCAAGGTCAACGAAGACCCTTTAATAGTTAAATTGCTGGGGTTGAAGCGCCCTTTCCATTGGATGGGCAAATTTGTGGGCTCCGATTGCGCCCGCCCGTGGGCGATCATAAAACCGTTTTCTTTATTCATAAAACGGAAACCGCGCAACTCCACAATCATTTTGGGCAATGATTCGGGTGGTGGTGGCAGATCAGACGCTTCAATCACGGGTGGGGGCTGGTTGCTTTCCAGGTGCTGCGCCCAAGAATCCCGCCCCAATTTCTTCTTAGTCATAGATATAAACAGCCTTTGCAAAGAGTTCCAGTGTATCACACTTTTTTTCAAAAATCACCCACACAAAAGGGGCTCAAGGCCCCTTTTGCTTCCCAGCAATGGATTAAGGAATACGGCGATCCATGTCGATCAGATCTTCCACAATTTGATCCATCACGTTGGTTGAGCGGCCGTCCAAAATGTTTTGGTCCGACTCACTCATGCGCGATTTGCGTTCCTCGATATCCGAACGGGCGGTGCCATCGGGGTACACATACGCCAACACAGCGCGGGCGCGGGATTGGCCCAGTTTCTCGTACAAGCGGTTGCGAATGGAAACGTCTTCGGCGGTGGTTGAAAACGCCCACAATTCCAGCGGCCCCAATGTGGCGGACAACAACATGGTGTACCAACCGGTGGTGGTGGCGAATTTAGCCAAGAACGTTCCTCCTCCACGGCGTGGCGGGTGAACACGTTTTTCCAGCGCAAAGCGTTCCGCGGGATCAGAGAAGCCAAACCGTTCGGCAATGTCGTTAATGGTGGTGGCGTTGCCTCCATCCATAACGAAAATTCCCGTGGCCATTTTAATCATCAATTCATCGAAATCTTCCAAATCTTGGGAAGCTAACATAATGTCCACTTTCCATTTTCGTCCTTCACGCATATCCACCAACACTTGTTCACGCACCATATCAGCTTTGGAGGTGCGGTGGAATTCGTCAAAGCAAATGCGTTTGGGGTCTTCACGCAACTCTTTGATCCGCTGCGCGTGGTATTCTCGGTACGCCGCGGCGGGAACGGTGTCGCGCAATTCCATGATGCTGGGGGCCGGCATGTCGCCCAAAATTTCTGAACTGAGGTAGAAGTCTTTGGCCAACACTTGACGGGCCAACATATACATTACCGCGGTTTGGCGGTCGGCCACCACACCACCGGACTTGGCCACTTCGTCCAGATCCAACGCCACAATTCGAGCGTCCCCCACGTCGAAAGCTGTGGGGCGGGCCATAATGCTGTACATACCCAATGCGTCCCCAATCATCCGGCAGAACGCATCAATCAAATCTTCCCCGGTGCCTTCCACTTTCAATGCGCCATAGGTGGTGCGAATTTTATCGCTTTGCGCCACACCCACTGCGTCGGCCAACAACGGTACGGCGTTGCGTTGCGCCAGCAAGGCGGGACGGATTTCGTTGGCTTTGAACAGTTCGTCCACAATTTCCCACCAGGTACTGCGTCCGTCCACATGAATATTCGCCCGACGGATAGCTTCATCAACTTCTGGACTCATTCCCGCCGAATACCGCACAGGCAAACTGCCGCGGTCGGCGCGAATTTTGTACATTTCATCAATCACCGATGTGACCAAATTTGGCATCCCTTTATCAGGAGTTTGGCTGTTGAAGTCGGTCACCAACAGCGTAACCAAATTGCGCAAGAAGGTTAATTCACTGGGGACAGGGTATCGGCACCCTAATTGGGTGTCAAAGGGGTTGATGGCGTCTTTTTCCACCATCCGCAAGCGGCGGTGCACCACTTGATGGCGCTGGTTGGCGGGCAAAGACTCTTTAACCAAAGAGATAAATCCTGAGGACGATGGCCCAATATCGATAATAGCAATACGCGGCAAACGAACCGCGCCCGGAGCTACAGCCAGCGCCAAATTGCACAAGTTCATCAACACCGATTTCCCCGAACCCGGACGCGCAAAAATTAAGTTGATCCAGGTGGATTGTTGGGAGGAATAAGGTTGATACGGCATGAGCTTCCCGTCGGGGGAGCGGAACGTGACGGCGCCCTCTTTCCAAGGAGATGAAGGACGCGCCCAAGGCATCATGGCCATGAATTCATCCATAGGCGCAGCAGTTTTGGTGCCCACCGATCCTTGAGTGAAGCCCACAACGGTTGACGCCACACCGGCGATTGGGTCACCCGTCACTTCAGAGGGATGGCCGCCGCCCCAATTTTCCAAGCAACGGGCCAAGTCGGAAACCCGCCGCATCAACAAATCGCGGTTGTTTTTCGGGGCCCACGTGCACGCAGCGATACGTGCTTGAACAATGGTTTCCCCGGCTTCATTTTGCAGACTGGTCAGATTTTTGTACGCTGTGTCAATCATCTTATTGCCCGCGGAAGCGAAGCTAAGCAATTGCGCAATGGTAGCTTTAAAACTGAAATTGGTTAATCCACCACCTTCGAGCAAAAACGAGATCCGCCAGGGCAGGCTTTTTTCGCGGGCGCGGGCAAACAGACTGGAAAAGAAATCTGGTTTTTTGGGAAACAGGTCCATATACATGGGGGCGTAAATTCGGTCGCCGATTTCCACCACATTAGCTTCTGTGATGCGGGCGTCCCGGGGCGCTAACTGCGTTCCCAAAGTGGGCCACAAAATATCCCACGATTCATTGCCAATGGAATCTTTGCGCTGGGAGGGGTAAATCTTATCGCCCGGCATGGAAGGACTCCAATCTTTGGAGGTAAAACTGGGGTCAATACAATCGCGAATAATGCGCAGCGCCTCTTTGGCGGACAAAATATCCGCCATGATATCCACACCCTCCAATTCGCTGCGGAAGGCTTCCACAAACGAGGCGTGACGGTTGCGAAGCAAAGCCGTGGCGCGCAAAGGATTTTGACCCATAATGGACGTCACTTTCCCGCCCAATTTTTTGGCGCTGAGCTTTTTCTCTTCTTTTTGTTCGCTTTTGCTTAATGTTTCCGGAGTGGTCCACAACGCCAAATAACAACGCTCCGCCGAGGTCCAATCCTTCATCACTTTTACCCGCGCTTCAAACAAGTCCATCAAGTCCATATTTAAACGCTTGCAGGTTTCCACAGAAGGATTTTGAATGTTGTGCAGATGCTCTTCGGTGCGGTCGTGGTCCACTTCAAACACCACTTGCAAAGAATACCCTTTGTTGTCAAATTGCGCGGACAACGAAGTGGTCAAACTGTTGATCACATGTTCGTAATAATTTTGGTTCCCAATCAGCCGCTTAATTCCCGATACTTGAATCAGGGACACCAAGGCGCCTTTGTGCGAGACCAAAACGCTTCCACTGTCCACCGTTTCCAAATCGCAATAATCAGCAGGATGTTTACGCCCTGTGCGGCCCAACATATCCATTACCGACATTGCGCCATCCACCATTTTGTCTAACATATGTAACCCCATATATAAAATGTTCCACCATACTATGAACAAACATTCGCAAGTCAATCGTGTGCGCGTATGTTTAGTAGGGAAAAACCCTTTTTCTTGCAATTATCAAGCAAAAACCCACCAATTGGTGTTATTCGGTCTTGCCTGAGCCGTTTTGTTTGTAACCTGGAGCGTTTTTCACTGCGTCTTTCAAAGCGGTTCGTGAACACTTCATCAGCTCGTCTTTCCATTGGCTGCTCCATTTTTTAGCTTCGTCCCCATTCAACCCTTGAGGGGGAGGGACGGCCGCCAGCGAACGCAAAGCCAACTCCAATACACTTTTCCACTCTTGCGCGTTATGGCCCACCGTGGGCCACAGCAAACGGTCCAGCTTCAACCATGCTTGGATGTCTTGACTGGATTTGAGCCACACATCAATGTTGTGAGCGGTGATGTCGTGGGGCGGACGCATATTTTCCCCCAACAAACGGGGCACCCGCACTTCGGTGTGTTCCAGAACATCCACCCAGTCCGCCACTAAGACAATTTTGGGATCAAACACCACGGTAATACAGCCCTCTCCATACGAGACCACCGTAAAACCTTTTTGTTGAAACTGTAATGCCACACTGTAACAAGCGCGGCGATCCGCGCTGCGCCACCAAACCGCACGGGCGCTTACGCCGGATTTAATGCGTTTCGTTGGAGTGCGCGATGGGGTGGCCGCTGCCCGCCACAAAGCCTCATGCAACAACCCCCCAACAATCGAATTGTCGTAAGCAAACCCCATGTTTGGGTTGGGCCAGTGGGCCACATCGTTCAATCGCGTCCAGCCTTTGGAACGTAAAGCAACCATCGGGGTAGCCTCGGTGTGAAAACACATTTCCAACGCTTCTTCGCCCGTTAGCCACACCGGTTCCATCATGGCCCCAGCAAAACGGCGGCCGCGCAACCCCCACCACAATTGAGCCTCCGCTTCATGACCAGCGCGGTAGGTGATGTCATCAAACCGCAACAGGACAGGGTGGATTTGTTTGCGCAGCCACTCCCAGCGCTGTTCGCTTTCCACGGCCCACTCCGCCACCGGCACTTCGGTAAATTCACCCACTGGGTAACGGGTGGCCAAAATTTGCCGCGCGTGTTCCACCCGAGGCAATGTGAGGGTCATTTTTCGTTTTCCATTCAACAGATTGGGGGCCACTTCGTTTTCCACCACATCACAAAACGCAGCTTGCAAAATGGGGTTGGCGTCCACCCGCTGGGTGGTCCAGCCCAGTTTTTCGGCCAATACTTCATGAAAATCCCCGTCCCCCCATTCCCAGGCGTGGGCACTGAACTTGGCGGGCGATTTGGGATTGTGTTGGGCGTTCCAGCGGGTTAAAACGTTGCCCAAGCGGGCCAATATCTCCGACCAGGCGGAACAGGCAATTTTTAAATCTTCCAACTCGGAGGGAAAACCCCACTCGCTCATCAACGACAACCAATGAGGCCCCAAAAACCCAGCGTGTTTAATGTGCGACCAGCGCCCCAATGACCAAGCTTCGGGTTTGCTCAAATTGGTCCACCAGATTATATCTTTGGGCAATTCATTGGGGTTGTGGAACTGAAAGGCGGGATCACCCCCAATAGACGCCCATCCCCCGGTTTTTTCCGGAGCACGGGCACCGCCTTCATTCCCCCACACGAACCACGCGCAACCGTATTTGCGCGACAGGTCGGGTTTAAAAGCATCGACAACATCAGTCTGATTCATGTTCCACCATTATGCGGCGTTCAAGGAATGCGCCCAACTGACCCACTCAGAAGGGGTTTTGTCTTTTTCCATGCTTGAACGCCAAAATTCAATTTCTGTTTCAAAACGCGTCGGATTGGCAAGCATCTTTATTGCCCCCATTGTGTTTTTGCGGTTGTCATAGTCTTCCGGAGAGAACGATAACAGAAGTTGGCCGTACACCCCCGTGTCGGACTTGCCCAGTTGGTTTTCCAAAAACACCTTACGCATTTCCAATATGCCCCACACGGATTTGGCAATTTGGAATAACGGATGAGATGTTCCGGTTTTTAATACCACAAACACACCGATCAACAAACGATTTAACTCTTCTTGAGACATTTCGGGCAACCAAATCATGTAACCGCCCCCCGACACAGAAGCGGAAGCGGGATGAAAAACTTGATGACACAGCGGGCACAACGTTTCCAAGTTCGATTCTTTAAAATTGCTGTGGTCGTGATTGCAGTGATGAATTTCTTGATATTGCGTAGAGCGCCAGCCACAACCTTGGCAGGTGTGGTTGTCCCGCTCTAAAATTTTATTACGGATTTTCACCATCACCTTACTTTGGTCCCAATGCGAACCGTGTTGCAAAGGAGCTGTCCAACTTAAACGGTGGGCGCTTAAAATAATTTCAGTCATGTGTGGTCCTGCGTAGATGGTTTGGAAACTGCCTCAGAGTAACTTTTGGCGCAGAAAAAGCAAGGGCTTAGGGCATTATTCTCTTTTTGTGCCTTAGGGACGTGCAAAAGCAAAGAACGGGTTTCCCCGTTCTTTGCGTATGTTGCGTGTCTTACAATTACTTGATGCGATCGTAAACAGCCTGATCCATGGTGTTACCTTGCTCTTGACCGAACAAGCTGGTGCGGCTCATGTTCAAGTAAGCGGGCAAGCCGATGCACAAAGCGGCCACGAAGGCGTACATCAAAGGAACCTTCAAAGTCACCTGTTGGGGGTTTTCCGAGTGAGCCTTGAACTTGAAGGCCGCGGCAGCGCCGACGCCCAAACCAGCCAAGAACACACCCGCAGTGATCACGTCAGCAATGTCTTTGAATTGACCGAAGACGTTGGACGCGGCTTCACCGATGTCACCTTGCGCGAAAGCGGGTGCGGCAAACATAGATAACACCAGGGCCAACAGCATCAGAGGTACTGTGGAAAATTTACGCATATTTTTTTGCTCCTATTTTTGTCTAATGAAACCCATTAGAAATGGTTTGATGATTGTTGAAAATGGTAGATATACAATGTTTTCTTTCGTGTGTTTTCAAGCAGGTTTTGAACGTTTTTCTTTCTTGTTAAAATTCAAAGTAAATAAAGTTTTAGGCTTGTCAATACAGGTTTGAGATTTTTGAGAGGTGTTTAACAGTTTTTTTGCTGTATTTTTATGCAGTTTTATATCGGAAGGTTTAATCCCACGGTCTTTGACAGCAAATTGATTGCCCCGTTGATATTCACCGCTGCTGCGCCACCGAAAATATGCAACAAAGCGCGACCCACTTCTGCGTTTTGATGCCCTTCGGCCACCCGCTTCAACATCAAAATCCCGCGGAAAATCGCAATGTGCCCCACCAATTTAACGAACAGCAGCACACCAGTCAGGGCGGAACTCATCATGCCCACCGCACCGCCACCGCCCCCACCGCTTTCGGAGAGAACAGAACCCGTGTTGGCGCCCAACGATAAAGTTTCGGTGGCCATATTGATGGTTCCCGGGAACGCAATCATCAAAGTCGCGGCCAACATGATTCCAAAGGGGGTTTTGAGCTGAGTGCGCCCACCGCTTTCGGAGTATTCTTTAAACGCCATGGCGGATCTGTACGCCAAGAAAATGCCCATTAAGAACGCCGCGCCGGAAACCAACCGCATGAGTTGAATGGAAGAAGACGAAAAATTGGAGAACATTTGCCCAATATCTGGCACACTTGTTACCGCCCAACTGGGAAGCGCAAAAGTGGCAAGGACGGCAATAACCACACATTTCAAGAATGTATCGACAGGATTTTTTGTAACCATAGACTTAACCAGTTTGGTGCGATTAAATCATCGTAAAGATAAATTTTCTTTCCGCAAGCGTCAGATCAATGTTTTTTTAGCGTTTCTGCACAAAAAAAGAGAGGTTTCCCTCTCTTTTTTCTTTTTTGTTTTCAGTGGAAAATTACATGCACATCCACCGACCGCCCGCGCGAATACCTTTTTGCGGATCGATCACTTCAATGCGCTGGCCATTTACCCATGTATCGCCTTCTGCGTACGACACGAAGCTGCCGTCGCTTTGACGAGTCCAGGCGCGACCAGCGGTGATAGCTTGAATGGTGCAAGTGGGGGCGCCAGCACGAATGGTTTCTGCGGGCGCACTGCGTTCCACAACCACCACATCGGGACGAGCCGAACCACGTCCGTCGTCAATAATCACACGACTGACGGGAGGAGCGACGCGATAGGACTGTTCCACTTTGATGCTGTTGCCCCGAGGACGTTCGCGAACCACCCGCTTCGGCGCGGCAGCACGCGGACGCACAGCCGCGGCGGGGCGTTTGGTGCCCAAAGCATCAACCTTTTTACTGAGACCTTCCACGGACGTTTCCAGTTTGTCCACCTTTCCTTCCAAGGTGGTCACACGTCCGTCAATCGGAGCCAGCATGTCACGGAATTGCGACAAAGGATCAGCGGCGCCAACGGGAGCGGGAGCGGCCACAGGGTTTGTTGAAGCGGCCTGAGCCAGCGGATCGGGCGCGCCCACTGGAGCGGTTAACGGATCGGTCGCAACCGGAGCGGTTGTAGGAACCGCGGCCGCGGGATCAATTGCGGCAGCTGGAGCTTGACCAGGTACAGTCGCGCCCACAGCGGGGGCGGCAGCGGGCAGACCTGTTAAGGGGTCCACACCGGCAGTGGCGTTAACCGGGGCTTGAGCAGGAGTTGTGGCAAACGGATCAGCAGCAGTCGGAGCGGCAGCGGGCAGACCGGTCAACGGATCCAACTGAGCGGCCGCGGGATCAACCGGGGCGGTTGTGGGCGCAGCGCCCGTGGCAAACGGATCAGCAGCAGGGGTGGCCGCTGGAGTTTCCGCCGCCACTTGTTCAGCAGGTTTCTCTTGCTGTTGAGACGCTTGCTGCTGAGACGGTTGAGGCGCCGGAGCGGAGGGCTTCGGTTTGAACACAAACAAATAAATTCCAACTGCAGCCAAAAGGCCAACCACGCCGAAAACAATAATATTAAAAAGCGATTTTTTCTTCGGTGGGGGAGTTGGGTCTTCGTTGTTCCGACCGGAATGACCCAATGTGCCATTTTCGTCGTCTTGATAGCCAGTTGGCTCAAAGTTCTCGGTGGGGTTGCTCATAATTGTGTCCTTAGAACAGTGGTACGGTAGATGGGGTTTATAACAGAAAAATTTTAAAACTCAATTCTCTTTTAGAGAAACATTTACATTTATTTCAAAGTGTCCAACAACACAGATTTCTTCCAACTCTTCTGTCGCCCCACTGTGTGAGGCGATTTTCTTAGAAGTTGCGCAAGAACAGCACTTGCAAAGGATATTCCGCGCCATCTTTTCCTTGAACCTTGATGGTGGGGGTGACTTTTTGAGTTTGCCGCTGCCAGTCTTGACCCAAACGACTCAACACTTCACCTTGAGCGCTCTTGGCAATCTGGCTGCCCGACAACTCATCTCTTGAGGTCACCACACCACCAGACACGGGATCCAAATACGTTACACTTCCTTGTTGGCTCATGGCGTCGCCATACCCTTGAATAAAGCTTCCCGCTAACAAACCAAAGTATTTTTGTACATAATGGTTGTTAACATCGGTGGCCAGAGCAGTGGATTTGTCCACACTCATTCCCACCGCTTGAACTTGGTAGGTGTTGGGCCAGCCGGGTTTGCTAATGGTGGTGAAATTCACCAACAACGAATTTTTTGCCACCGACATGGTGCCAATCAAACGCGCTCCCGCCAAAGGACCCGAGGTGATTTCCGCCAACACTGGACCCGGAGCGTCCGAATTCAATGGCGTAATCAATTTTGCAGGAATGGTTGTGCCGGCGCGAACAAAGCGAATTTGGCTGGCCTGTTGATTGGCGTTGACGCTGGCGGTCGTATTGATTCCAGCTGTTCCAGCCTGACCCGCGCCTTCCAATTGCGGATTGGGAGCTTGCCATTGTTTTTCTTGTTTGTTCACCACTGTGTATTCTTGGAACAACAAATCTTGAGGCGCCCAATAACTCAATGTGGCTTCAATTTGCTTCTTTTTATCTTGGGACACCTGAGGTTTGACAGGAGCGGCCGCGGCCACGGGGGCGTTTACCACAGGCGTTGGAGCTGCGGTTGGCTCCACCACCGGAGCGACCACCGGTTGGAATTGAATCGTGGACACGTCCGGGGTGGTGTTTTGCGGTGTGTTGGCGCTGGGCAAAGTAATCGGTTGATCCACTTGCTGAGCTCCCGTCAAGGTGGGCAACGTGCTTTGACCTTGGCGTTGGGCTTGTTCCAGACGTTGCGCGTTGGCTTGACGTTGCAACGCGGCGTGGGCGGGTGTGTCGTTGACGCCGGGTTGGTGTTGTACAGCCGGAGCGTTGCCCACCGACGCCCCCGAGGGGACCTCGTCCGCAGCTTTTCCTAAACGAAGGAACGCCATCCCCACAATCACCGCGAGCACAACACCAGTTACCGTAATCACCTTTAATGTGGCTGGATTTTGGAACAGCCCCTTGATGTTGTTTTTGCGTTGCTGATTATCATCACTTAACTTCATATATCACCTTTTAAAAATAGTTTGATTACCAGCCGACCGAAGAAGATCCACTGCCGCATTCTTGCAAACATCCACCCAGTTCTAAGGTCAAGAACTGTCCATTCATCATCCCAAGCACTTTAGCGGCTGGCGCCAATTTGTAAACCCGGGTTCCATCTGAAGACGAAACAAAGGAGAGGGGGGCGGGGGAAACAACAGTGAGAGCTGTGCGCAACCAGACATTCCCGTCAGGCATTACCCACGCCTTGGACGCGGAATCACCACTGACGGTTAAGGCTCGTCCCGAAGGGGGAACACCGTCCAACACGCTCAACAACCGCGAGTCCACGCCTGGCGTCAAAGCCACGGAATTCACTTGAGCATTAGGTCCGCGCCCCAATACGCGAGCCTCAATACGGGCGTCGTGCACTTTTTGTCCCGCAATTAAGTTGATCACCACCGGAGTTGGATGACCGACCAACTTCAAAATCAAATTGCTTTGACCATACATTTGCGAGGGAACCACCACAAAAGAACTGCCTTTTTCACCGTCCAAACGGTCGACTTGGAATTGCTGACGGTTTCCGACCGTGAAGTTCTCAACGGGCCATGGAGAGCCCGTGGAATCCAAAATAACCAAACTGGTTCCCACCCCATAATAGGGACGAATTACCGCAGGGGTGCTGCCGGGATCCAATGACAGTGAGACAGAACCGGTCACCGATTTGGGGGGATTGGGAACTTCCATCATAGCTTTTTGGCGCGCGTCCAATACATTTCGCAAGCGACGAATTTCTTTAGGATCCAAGCCCGATTCTTCAATCCCCACATCCATTTCTGAGGGGAGAGGCGGTAACGCCGAAGGAGGAGCGGCGGGCGCACTCAATGCGGTGGGTTGGGCAGAAGGAACCATCATTTGCGGAGCCGCGACCGGAGTGGTGGGGGCTGCGGAAACAGGTAGGCCCGAAGGGTTGGCCAATCCTTGTTGTTGCTGCAATTGGGACGCTTGTTGCAATTGGGCGGCTTGCTGCGCCAACTGATTTTGCCAGGCTTGCAATTGCGCGGCGGTCATTTGCGGAGCCGCCGCGGGAGCTGCCGGCGC
>OBJT01000301.1_pt1 | contig 13176 bp, 8 predicted proteins | sample 1519861 | NCBI WGS metagenome assembly OBJT01 (sample SAMN02401118, study PRJEB22541) | soil metagenome, isolate JX
AACCATCTCTTTCACATCCGTACGATTGATCTGCTGTTCGTTGCCATTCGCATCTTTATAACTGATCATACCGGTTTCATCGTCAACTTTCGGTTTCCCGTCCGCTACAATAGTGCGACCATCATTGGTATGCATGACATAATTGCTCGAACAGGCAGCCAGGGTAAAGGCCATGGTGCACACGGCCAGCACTGCGGTAAGTTTTTTCATCTTCTATCTCCTTGCAGATTGATTGCATTAAACCACCCGCGCGCTGACCAGAGGCAGCAAAAAGTGAAATCGACTGGTTAAGGTCGATTCGTTATGCGGGTTTCGGTTCAAACCTTGCAATAATTAGCATAACGCGCTTTTCCAGCTTTGCCAGCCAACCGGCCGGGTTTCAGCCTGGTCCTAAAATTGAATACAGTGGGTTTCGTATGACCATCTTCTCCCCAACTGCCTTCCGTGCGCAATTTCCTGCGTTAAGCGATGCGGGCGTATATCTCGATAGCGCAGCCACTACGCTGAAGCCTCAGGCGGTGATTGATGCTACGGCGCAGTTCTACAGCTTAAGTGCAGGAACCGTGCATCGCAGCCAGTTCAAAGCGGCACGCGCGCTGACGGAGCAGTATGAGCAGGCGCGTGGCCGGGTTGCTGGATGGCTACATGCCGGCGATGACCGTCAGATTGTCTGGACGCGTGGCACCACAGAAGCCATCAATCTGGTGGCTAACAGCTGGCTGGCTCCACGCCTACAACCCGGCGATGAAATCGTGGTGAGCGAAGCCGAGCATCACGCCAATCTGGTGCCGTGGTTGATGGTGGCGAAAGCCGCAGGTGCGAAAGTAGTGAAATGGCCGATTGGCGCGGATCGTCTGCCCGATATGCAGTTACTGCCTGATTTACTCAACGCACGCACTAAGTTGCTCGCAATTGGGCAGATGTCGAATGTCACCGGCGGCTGCCCGGACCTGGCGCAGGCGATTGCACTGGCACACCATGTTGGCGCAAAGGTAATGGTAGATGGCGCACAAGGTGTGGTGCATGCGCCTCCTAATGTTCATGCGCTGGATATCGACTTTTACGCCTTCTCCGCGCACAAGCTGTATGGTCCGATGGGCATCGGCGCGCTGTATGGCAAAGCCGAGCTGCTGGAAGAGATGGATGCGTGGCAAGGCGGCGGCAAGATGTTATCGCACGTCGACTTTGATGGCTTCACGCAGCAGGCAGTGCCGTGGCGATTTGAAGCCGGCACGCCTAATGTTGCGGGCGTGGTGGGCCTGAGCGCCGCGCTGGAGTGGCTATCACATCATCACGCAGAAAAGGCGGAGATGTGGAGTCAGCAGCTCGCCAGTCTGGCCGAAGAACAATTAAGCGAGATTCCCGGCTTCCGCAGTTTTCGTTGTGGCAATGCCAGCCTGCTGGCGTTTGATATCGCGGGTATTCACCACAGCGATATTGTCACGCTGCTGGCAGAACAAGACATTGCGCTGCGCGCCGGACAGCATTGTGCCCAGCCATTAATGGCGGCACTGGGTGTCAGCGGCACCCTGCGCGTATCATTCGCCCCCTATAATAATTTGCAGGACGTGGATGCGCTGGTGCGCGCCATGCATCATGCCGTAGACCTGTTGAGTGAATAACCTTATGACCACCCTAATCGGCCCACATCCGTTTGGCGATTTGATTACTGAAGCCAGCCTGAGCGAAAAATTTACTCATTTTCATCAGTGGGAGGATCGCTATCGCCAGCTGATCCAACTCAGCCGCCAGCTGCCTGCTCTGAAAGAAGAGGTGAAGACGGCAGAGATCGAGCTGAGTGGTTGCGAGAATCGTGTCTGGCTGGGCAGCCAGCCGCTGCCAAACGGCACGCTGCACTTTTACGGTGACAGTGAAGGCCGCATCGTGCGCGGTTTGCTGGCAGTGCTGCTGACGGCGGTGGAAGGCAAAACGCCAGCGGATCTGTTAGCACAAGATCCGCTGGCGTTGTTTGATACCTTAGGCCTGCGTGCGCAGCTTAGCGCCTCACGCAGCAGTGGTTTAAAGGCGTTGGCGGATGCAGTGCAGCGCGCCGCGCGAATGCATCAAGCAGCCTGACGCGCCGAGCGTGCGAGGAATTTCTTCAACGCGTGCGAAACCGCGATAAAACCGAACGAGGCGGTCACCATGGTGGCCGCACCAAATCCCGCCGCGCAATCCATGCGTTTTGGCCCCTCTGCGGTGCTCTTGGAGTGGCAAACGCTGCCATCCAACTGCGGATAGACCAAGGCTTCTGTCGAAAACACGCAATCGATCCCTAATTTTCCCTTGCTGTTCTTCACGATTTTAAAGTCGCTTTTCAATCGCTCCCGCAGTTTTGCAGCTAACGGATCCTGGATCGTTTTTGCCAGATCGCTGACCTGAATTTGCGTCGGATCGATTTGTCCGCCCGCACCGCCGGTAGTGATCAGCGGGATCTTGTTACGACGACACCAGGCAATCAGCGCGGCTTTAGGACGCACACTGTCAATCGCATCAATCACGTAATCAAAACCCGCTGACAGCATTTCAGCGGTGTTATCCGGCGTGATGAAATCGTCAATGCAAACCACTTCACATTCTGGATTTATTGCACGGATGCGCTCTGCCATCACTTCAGTTTTGGCCTGCCCCACTTTGCCTTGCAGGGCATGAATCTGGCGATTGGTGTTGGTGATACAAACATCGTCCATATCGATTAGCGTAATTTTGCCAATACCGGTACGCGCCAGCGCTTCAGCGGACCACGACCCCACGCCGCCAATGCCAATCACACAAAAATGAGCATTGGCAAAACGCTGTAATGCGTCTTCCCCATACAAACGCCCGGTGCCACCAAAACGTTGCCGCCAGGCGTCGCTGACTACTTTCATATCTAACCTTTTGATGCGGTGCGCATAAATGCGCACCCTACAGAAACAGTGATGGACGTATTGGATCGCGATGACTGGCGACCCATGGCAAATCAGCTTAAAACTCCGGCTGATTTACCGCAGGGAAGAATATCAATTCGCCCCGATAATCAGTGAACCATTATTGCCATTTTGCGGATTACTGAACAGCGGTTGTCCTGCACCTGGCGCGGCTTTCAGCACCCAGACGCGGCCATAATGGTTATAGAATCCGGCCAGGTGCGCCGCATCCGGCCCTACGCCTTGGTAGATATCGAAGTGCTGACCTTTAATCGCCCCACCCACATCCAATGCCACCATCAGGCGCATCTCATACTTACCGTTAAATTTGCCCTTCTCGTTCAACTGCGGCACTTCGGCTAACAATGCCGTGCCTGCGGGAATCAATGAACGATCGGATGCGACAGACGCTTTGGCAATCAGCGGCACCGCGCTGGCACCGCGCACCGGCACATACTCTTCCGGCTTAAAGAACACGAAGGATTGGTTGGTTTCCAGTACATTACGCACCTGCTCCGGCGAATGCTCCTGCGCCCACTGACGGATCGCCTGCATCGACATATCTTCGCGCTTCACTTCGCCACGATCGATCAGTTCTTTACCGATACTGTGGTAGGCCCAGCCATTCTTGCCGCCGTAGCCAAAGAAGCGCATCGGGCGGCCGTCACCGAAATCGACGTAGCCGCTGCCCTGCACATCCATCATAAAGTTATCGATCAGCGAGTTGCTCCAGGCAATCACGTAACGATCGTCGAGCCCGCCACTATATATAGAAGCACGGCTCGGCAGTTTTTGACCACGCGGGCGCGGCGGCATGCGATAAATCGGATACTGGAATTCACCCTGGCGGGTATAGCGTGCTTCCACCACAGGCGTGTAGTAGCCAGTAAACTGCACGTTGCCGTAGTTATCGGTCCCTTCCATTTGGTAAGCATTCAGACCGAACTGGCTCAACTGACGGGTATCGGCACCGGAAAGCAGCCAGTTCTGAATCGCACTGTAGGTGCTGGTATTACGGCTGTATAAGCCGCTGGAGGCAGTTTGAATCTGCTGTATTTGAACACCAAAATCTCTGCCGTTCACCGGACGCCCTTTGGCATTCGGTTCATTGACCAGCCCGAGCGGTTGCTCCAGCTTGCCATCAATATATTGCTGACCACGGTCGGTCGGCTTGGAACTACAACCTGCTAACAGCGCGAGAAACGCGCCAGTCAGTGCATACTTCGCCCAATGTCCTTTCATCACTTTCTCTTTTTCTCGGTTGTTTGCACCGCGACGATAGCAAAGGGGCAGAGAGAATGAAATCCGCCACAGAGCACCGCGCTCACATCTGTACAATTAATCGCCCAATGGCACTAATATTCATCAACTGGCTGTAAATTTAAGGCTTTAACACAAAAAGGGGTTGCATCGCCGCGCGTCGAGAGTATAGTGCGCATCCACGGACGCGGGGTGGAGCAGCCTGGTAGCTCGTCGGGCTCATAACCCGAAGGTCGTCGGTTCGAATCCGGCCCCCGCAACCAATTGTCTAAAGAAGAATACAATGTGAAAAGTCGCTAACGCGGCAGACGGACGCGGGGTGGAGCAGCCTGGTAGCTCGTCGGGCTCATAACCCGAAGGTCGTCGGTTCGAATCCGGCCCCCGCAACCAATTGTCTAAAGAAGAATACAATGTGAAAAGTCGCTAACGCGGCAGACGGACGCGGGGTGGAGCAGCCTGGTAGCTCGTCGGGCTCATAACCCGAAGGTCGTCGGTTCGAATCCGGCCCCCGCAACCAATTACAAATAAGCACCTTAACGGGTGTTTTTTTGTTTTTGGCTTCCACTAAAAAGCGGCACTGTGGCCGCCCACTTCTCAGCGATGCGCCAGCACCGCGCCTTTATCGAAATACGCCTTGATCCCATGCAGAATCGCCTCAGCCACCTGATGCTGATAACGCGGTGTGCGTAACTTGCGTTCCTCCTCCACATTGCTGATAAACGCGGTTTCTACCAGAATCGACGGAATATCCGGCGCCTTCAGCACCGCAAAGCCGGCCTGATCCACGGTGCGTTTATGCAGATGGTTGATGTGTCCCATACGTGATAACACCTCTCTGCCGAATTTCAGGCTGTCACTGATGGTCTGACGCTGCACCATATCGAACATGGTGTGATCGAGATAGCGGTCGCCGCTCATGCTGACGCCGCCAATCAAGTCAGACTCGTTCTGGGTTTGTGCCAGGAAACGTGCGGCCGCAGACGTCGCGCCACTGGTCGACAGGGCAAATACCGATGAACCGCGAGCAGCGCGGCTGGTAAAGGCGTCAGCGTGAATCGACACGAACAGATCGGCACGCTGCTTGCGCGCCTTGGCCACACGCACGCGCAGTGGGATGAACACATCCTCGTTTCGCGTCATGTAGGCCTTCATGTTGCGCTCTTTATCGATCAACGCTTTCAAATAGCGGCCGATCTTCAGCACGATATCTTTTTCCCGCGTTTTGTATTTACCGTGCGCACCGGGATCTTCACCGCCATGACCAGGATCGATCATGATGATAATTGGACGATCGCGCCCTGCCTTGCCCGGTAACGGTGCCTGTGCAGGCTGGTCGCGTTCCAGTTCGCCTTGGTTGTAATCGTTCAGTAACGCCAGTAGCGGATCCTCTTCCAGCGACGGCTGGCTTGGATAGAGATCGACCACTAAGCGATGTTTGATGCCCGCAACCGGTGCCAGCGTGAAGATCTTCGGCGCGACATGGCGCTTGAGCTCCAGCACGACACGCACCGTGTTGGCGTCAAACTGACCGACACGCGCATTTTTGATATAGGGATCGTCAACGCGCACTTGCTTATCCACCCCTCTCAGGACCGGATTGATATGCAGGTTATCGATGTCGATCACCAGGCGATCGGGGTTGCTCAAGGTGAACTGTTTATACTTGAGGGGAACATTCGACTCTAACGTCACGCGAGAGTAAGTCGATGAAGGCCAGATGCGCACCGCCACAATATGCTGGCTGGCTGCAACCCCGGTACGTGTGACGCTTAACAGGAATAGCGCGCCTGCGCCTTGTAATAATCGTCGTCGTGTAAAAGCTTCGGACATGCCGCTCCAACTGCTGTGTAGTGTCTAAAATATCGTCAATCGACGAGAGGAAGGCGAAAACTTTGCTTAGCAAGCCGTGTCATGTTTTGCCAGAAAAACCAGATAATGCAGGCTGTTAGCGAGGGTTGCATCAGGAAAATCGTAAAGTAACGTCAGGTCCGGCGCTTGCAATGGCAGGCAAAAGAGCATAAAAATACAGAAATTACGAATAAACATTCACAGAGGGTTTGCCGTGAAGGAACGTAGTACTGAATTGGTTCAGGGTTTTCGCCACACCGTTCCCTATATAAATGCCCATCGTGACAAGACCTTTGTCATTATGCTGGGTGGTGAGGCCATCGAGCATGAGAACTTTTCCAGTATCGTTAACGACATTGGCTTGTTGCATAGCCTCGGCATTCGCCTGGTGGTTGTCTATGGTGCCCGCCCACAAATTGATGCCAGCATGGCACAGCAACAGCTGGAACCGATTTACCACAAACATACTCGTGTTACCGATGCGCAATCACTGGAGCTGGTGAAGCAGGCGGCTGGTCGTTTGCAGCTGGATATCACCGCACGCCTGTCGATGAGCCTGAACAACACGCCGCTGCAAGGTGCACACATTAACGTTGTCAGCGGTAACTTTATTATCGCCCAACCGCTGGGTGTCGATGATGGTGTGGATTACTGCCACAGTGGTCGTATTCGCCGTATTGACGAAGAGGCGATCCACCGCCAGTTGGATAATGATGCGATTGTACTGCTCGGCCCGGTTGCCGTCTCAGTGACAGGCGAAAGCTTCAACCTGACGTCGGAAGAAGTCGCCACGCAGCTGGCGATTAAGCTGAAAGCTGAAAAGATGATTGGCTTCTGCTCCGAGCAGGGCGTGACCAACCGCGAAGGCACCATTATCTCTGAGCTGTTCCCCAACGAAGCGCAGACGCGTATCGATGAGATGGAAAACGACGGGGATTTCCTGTCCGGCACCGTGCGTTTTCTGCGTGGCGCGGTCAAAGCCTGCCGCAGCGGTGTACGTCGTAGCCATCTGATCAGTTATCAGGAAGATGGCGCATTGATTCAAGAGCTGTTCTCGCGTGATGGTATCGGTACGCAGATTGTGATGGAGTCCGCTGAGCAGATTCGTCGCGCCACCATCAACGATATTGGCGGCATTCTCGAATTGATTCGCCCGCTGGAGCAGCAAGGTATTCTGGTGCGTCGTTCACGCGAGCAGTTGGAAATGGAAATCGACAAATTTACCATTATTCAGCGCGACAGCCTGACCATCGCCTGTGCCGCGCTCTATCCCTTCCCGGATGAGCAGATTGGCGAAATGGCCTGCGTGGCAGTGCATCCTGATTATCGCAGCTCGTCACGCGGTGAACTGTTGCTGGAGCGCGTGGCGCTGCAAGCCCGCCAGATGGGGTTGAAGAAGTTGTTCGTACTGACCACCCGCAGTATTCACTGGTTCCAGGAACGCGGCTTTACGCCGGTTGATATTGAATCACTGCCGGAGAGTAAGAAGCAGATGTATAACTATCAGCGCCGTTCGAAAGTCCTGATGGCGGATTTACGCTAGAGCAATGGAAGCGGCGCGATAGTTCGCGCCCCTTCCAAAACACGTTATTTTTGGCCGCCCAAGCGATCCAGCAATCCACTACGGCGCTGTGTGCGAAGCTGCACTGCGCGACGAAACACGCCTTCATCGCTGTATAAGGTAAGCTGCTTACGGGCACGGGTAATCGCGGTATAGATCAACTCACGCGTCAATACAGGTAAGAACTGCGCAGGCAGCACCAGCGCGGTATGCTCAAACTCCGACCCCTGTGATTTGTGTACCGTCATCGCCCATGCCGTATCGTGCGTCGGTAAGCGACTCGGCTGTACCGCTTTAATGCTGCCATCCGGCAGCGGAAAGAACACTTTCAGCAGCCCTTCCTCATCCAGCAGCGTGATGCCAATATCGCCGTTAAACAGCCCCAAAGCGCTGTCATTGCGCGTCACCATCACTGGACGGCCCTGATACCAACGACTTCCGCCTTGCGGCCGACGAATCAACTGCAACTGCATCAGCTTCTGTTCAATTCTCTGATTCAATCCCTGCACACCAAAAGGTCCCTCACGTAAGGCGCACAGCAACTGATAGCGACCAAATGCGGCGATGATTTCACCGGGTTCGGCGTGCTGGCTCACCAAGCGGAGAAACGGGCGATACCCCTCAGCAATATCAGCCAGCATAGTTTGATAGGCTTCACCGTCGTTGAGTGGCTGGCGAGCAATGTCGGTAAATCCGGCCATGAAAGCGGCTTCAACCGCTTGAGGGTCACCCGCGTTCACCGCCGCCGCCAGCTTACCAATGCCCGAATTGGCATCGAAGCGATAGCTTTTGCGCAGCAGGCAGATGGCGTCGCGCACTGCTGGCGCGCTATCGTCATCATTCCCGACGACTTCACATCCGGTTAAAGCACTGAGTTGGGCTGCACGTGCCGGGCTGTAACCTGACTCCGCACAGCGACAAATATCACCCAGCACCGCTCCTGCCTCCACTGAGGCCAGTTGATCGCGGTCACCCAGAAAAATCACCCGTGCCTGTGGCGGTAATGCAGCGATCAGATTGGCCATCATCCCTAAATCGACCATCGAGGCTTCATCAACCACCAGCACATCAAGATGCAGCAGGTTACCGGCGTGATAGCGTAAGCGTTGCGTTTCAGGCTGAGCGCCCAGCAGACGGTGCAGCGTGGTGGCTTCGGCCGGGAAACGCAGCCGTTCAGTCTCGCTCACGGGCAGCGCCTGTAGCGCCTTGCCCAGTGATTCCGTCAAGCGCGCCGCCGCTTTCCCGGTAGGCGCTGCGAGCTGAATACGCAGCGCTCCTTCACTCAAACGAATCAGTGCCGCCAGCAGTTTTGCTACGGTAGTGGTTTTACCGGTGCCGGGACCACCGGATATCACCGCCGTTTTTTGCGTTAGCGCCACCGCTGCAGCGATTTTTTGCCAGTCATCAGGCTGAGTGCCAAATAACGCATCCAGCACATCACGTACCTTTTCAGCTTGGAATTGCTGCGGTGCCGACTGTTCGAGGAAGAAGTTTGCCACCTGCCCCTCGTTATGCCAGAAACGATGCAAATAAAGGCGGTGTTCGCTCAGTACAATCGGCGCAGCCTGTTCGTGACTGCTGAGTGCAGGCCAGTTAGCGAAAACGGTCTGCCACGCCTCAGGCTCTCCAGCCGTTTGCCAAATCGCTTGAGCCAACTCGGGATGGCGTCCCTTAAACAATTGATTCTGGTTTAACTGAGACAGGGGCAAGCAAACGTGCCCTTCTCCCACCTCCGCACTGAGGCAAGCGGCAGCCAACAGCCGTGCGGGTTGGCTATCATCCGCCAGCAGTTGTGCGAACTGCACGTCCAAGGGGCGCAATAATCTCAAGTCAACCGCCTGGGTTAACAGCGCTGTCATGCTGCTCATGCTATGACTCCCTGGCCGCGAAACAGGCGATCCAGTTGTGTAACAAAATCGAGGCTTGGCCGGGTATGAAACACCCCATTGGCAGGCGAAGTCCCATCCATACCGCGCAGAAACAGATAAAATACGCCGCCAAAGTGCTGCTCGTAGTCATAATCCGCCAGACGATGATTAAGATACCGATGTAACGCCAGCGTATAGAGTTGGTACTGCAAATCGTAACGGTGGTCGATCATCGCCTGTTTCATCGCCGCTGGCGTATAGGCGTCATGGCTGTCGCCCAGCCAGTTGGATTTGTAATCCAGCAGGTAATATTTACCCTGCCAGCGGAAAACCAGATCGATAAATCCTTTCAGCATCCCCTGAACCTGGCGGAATTCGAGTGGCGGAGCAGCCGCAGAGAGTGCATCCTGGCGTATCAAACTATCGAGCGCATTCGCCGTCAGTAGCCCTTCAATCGGCAGATAAAAGCCCATCTCAACCAAACGCTCACTGGCCTGCACGCTACCAAGTTGAATGCCCTGTGCGTTAAGCGGGGTGTTCACCACTCGCGCGATCCACTCACTCAGCATCGGCTGCCAGTAGAGTGGGTAGCCATTCTGCTGCAGATGTTGTTCCAACTTTTCAGCGACGGGCGGCTGCGGGAAGTCGAGTGATTCAAACAGTTCATGCAAAAAGGTTCCGGGGGCTGCACCGCGCGGAAAATGATGCGGCGTCAGAGCACTATCCGTTTCCTCTTCCTGGTGATCTTCACCTGCGGCTTCAATATCAAAGTTCGGCATGACATCCAGCAGTCGTTGGCTTCCGTGTTGCTGTAAGCCGGAATAACTGGTCACGCGCCAGGGTTCAATCAGCGTACGCGAGACTGATCGTGCGGCAAGCGCCCCCTCACTGGCGACAGGTTCTTGCCAAGGTGAGACGGGCTGTTCCTCTACCCGCAACACTTCGGAGCCCACCACCTGCATGTCATTCAGCAGAACTTCCAACTGCTCGGCCGTGGCCGCTTCACCACGCTGTAACATGAAACCCAGCGCACTTTTGTGAAAATCGCTTTCTCCCTCTTTCTTACGCGTGCCGCGAAACAGCGGCGCGACGCCTACGCTACAGTGATAAACCGAACGCGTCAGCGCCACATACAGCAGACGTAAATCCTCCGCCAGCCGCTCTTGCTCCGCCAGCGCAAGGCTTGCGTCGTCGGCTTGCAGATCCAGCACCGCAGAGAAGGTTTCACGATCGTGGTAAAGCGCAGTATCGGCTTCCCGAAAACCTGCCGCAAACGGCAACCACACCAGCGGATATTGCAGCCCTTTGGATTTATGGATGGTGACTATCTGCACCAGATGGCGATCGCTCTCCAGACGCAGTTGCTGACTGGAGGACTGGCTGTCTGGATTGGCAATCTGTTGGGCAAGATAACGCACCAGCGCGTGCGGGCTATCCAGTTGTGCGGAAGCCTCCTGCAACAATTCGCCCAAGTGCAACAGATCGGTCAGACGCCGTTCGCCGTTTTCTGACGCCAGCAGATTTTCAGCCAACTGACGTTCCTGCATCAGCTGGCGCAGCATCGGTAACACCCCACGCTGCTGCCACAGTAACTGCCAACGGGCAAAGGTATCCACCAGCTCATCCCAGCCGCGCGCATCCTGATCCAGCGCGTCCAGTTGGGCGGCATCAAAAGCAAACAGTGAAGTGGCCAGCGCCGTGCGCAGCATACGCTCCTGTTCAGGTGCCAGCACCGCTTGAAGCAGCCACAACAGTTCATGCGCTTCCGGCGTGGTGTACACACTGTCTCGGTTTGATAGATAGACCGACGGAATGCCTAGCTGATTGAGTGACTCACGAATCAGGTTGGCTTCATTGCGACTTCGCACCAGCACCGTAATATCCGATGCTTCCACAGGGCGCTGCGCTGAGGCGGTGCCCAACAGCGCCCGCTGCTGCTGTCCTGCCTGTAACCAATGGCTGATATCGGCGGCACACTGTTGTGCCATCGCTTGTTGGTATTCCCCGACGCTGCAGCCCGCGCCTGGTTGCAACCAAAAGCGCAGTGCAGCCTGTTCCTGCTGATCAATACTGAGTGACAGTTTTTGATTCGGCGGTGCGAATTGCACGGACTGAAACGGGATGGCCTCAAACAGGAAGGGCGACTCAAGGCGTGAAAACAGTTGATTGACGCTCTCGACCATGGCCGGTGACGAACGCCAGTTGGTGTCCAGCGTGTAGTGCGCCTGAACTTCATTACGCGCACGGATATAGGTAAAAATGTCCGCACCACGAAACGCATAAATAGCCTGCTTAGGATCGCCTATCAGTAACAGGGCATGTTCGGGCTGATTGATGTAAAGCGTGCGGAAAATGCGATATTGCAGCGGATCGGTATCCTGAAACTCATCAATTAACGCCACCGGAAAGCGCTGACGAATCGCTTGCGCGAGCTGTTCTCCACCGGGCTGCTGTAGCGCGTCATCTAAACGACTGAGCAGGTCATCAAAACCGAGCAGCGCCTGCTGACGCTTCTCTTTCCGCACCGCAGCACGAACTTCGACTAACGCACGCGCAATCACCAAGTCGCGCAGTGAAATCGGCTGGGCGAGGAAGGTATCAATGGCCGCAAACAGCGCATGTTGTGGGGGACTGCCCTTCTTGGTTTTTTCATCAAGCATCTGCTGACCAAAACGCGCCAGTTCAGGTGGCACCTGATAATCACCGGTTTCACTCTGCGCCCATAAACTCACCTTGCTCACCCACACCGGCAAGTTTTTGCTGCTGTAGCTGCGTTTATCAACATCGGACTGCCCAACTAACGACAGTACCTCTTCGCCGACTCCTCGCCACTGAGCTTTCATCGCGTCAATACGCGTCAGATTGTCATGGTGGCGAGTGCTCAGTGTTTCTGCATCACCAGGCGGCAGCCGTAAGTTGGGTGCTTCCCCCTGCAACCAAGGGCGTAATGTCGCCAGCAGCTGTTCCGGGCCACTCCATTCACTGGCAATCACGCGAGCGATATCCAGCGAAAGCGGATAGCAATGGCGACGCCAGAAATCGGCGGTGGCCTGCCGTAACAGTTGTTGTTCATCTTCAATCAACTGCTGCTCAAACAACATGCCCGACTCAAACGCATTCAGATTAAGCATGCGCTGGCAGAAGCCGTGGATAGTAAAGATTGCCGCTTCATCCATCTGACGCTCAGCCGCCAGCAGCAGCGACGCCGCCTCAGCGGGTTGCGGCATCTCCCTCAGCAACTGCATCAACATCGGGTTGCGGCTTACACCCCGAATGCAGGCCAGGCGTAGCTCATGGATGTTGGCGCGGATGCGCCCACGCAGCTCCGCCGTGGCGGCCTCCGTAAAGGTCACCACCAGAATCTCTTCGACCGATAGCGGACGCGAGTAAGCATGAGTACCACCCAACCCCAGCAACAACCGCAGGTAGAGCAACCCAATGGTGAATGTTTTACCGGTTCCGGCAGAAGCCTCAATCAAACGCTCGCCCCGTAACGGCAGCGTCAGCGGATTGAGCGATTCAGGCGGTTGAAGCTGACTCATTGCGCATCACTCTTAACAGGCAACGATTGCTGAAGTTTCTCAACCTGATCCCAGGTTGTGAAGCCAGGTAATGGCGCGTAATCATCTTTAGTTGCGCCGTCATGACTGCCACCAATCTGTGAAATCATCGCCATACCTTGCTGTTCCAACACCGCCTTGTGGAAGAAATCAGCTAAGCCTATCGGCGT
>OBJT01000304.1_pt1 | contig 13151 bp, 12 predicted proteins | sample 1519861 | NCBI WGS metagenome assembly OBJT01 (sample SAMN02401118, study PRJEB22541) | soil metagenome, isolate JX
CATCAGATTAAAAAAACGGGCCGCATATAGCGACCCGTAATTTACATCATAGTCTAACCCTTGGCTAATTACTTAGCTGGAGCTGGAGCCGGGCCAGTGGGTGGCTGTGGGTTAGCAGCAACATATTGCCATGACTGTTCAAGTTCTGTTCGATCCAGCAAACCAAAGAATGGCATACCATTAGAGAACATCAATGTCGGAGTTTGATTGACGCCCAAGTTTAAACCAACTTTCTTGATGGCTTCAAGATCCGCTGCACGAGCACAGTTGGTAGGAGCCGGGTTACGGGCTGACCAATCTGCCCATAGTTTTTCACTCTTGGCAGTATCACCTGCAGCCTGAGAAGCAAAGACCATCCAGTCCTGCCAAGCCTTAGCGGGATCAGCCTGACACAAAAGCTGACGAGCTTTATTTTCAGCATTTGGATGCAAGCTTTCAATCGGGTAAGGCAACAGGTATACAGTAGCATTCAGATTGGCGCTTTCACCCCTAAACATAACCTCCAAAGCCTGACAGAAAGGGCAATCTGGGTCACTGAAAACAACTAACTGACGCTGACCATTACCATAGACATACTTAATAGCTTTATCAAAAGGAAGATCCGTATAAAGCTTGGATCCGACACGCAGTGCCTCTTCCTTGGTAACATTCACCAGCTTTCCAGCATTACCTACAAGCAATTCCCCGCCCACAAGGAAGAAATCACCAGCTGCATTGGTATAAGCCGACTGATCTCCCACGGTTACCAAATACATTGCAGGATCAAGACCTGCAACCTTGGATACCGCATTGATCTTCATGCTGGGATAACGAGACTGGATCACGTTGATTAAACGATGAGCAATGGCTTCCGGGGTATCTCCAGCCTGCTCTACAACAGCAGTTGGAGTTGGAGCCGCAGGCGGGGTTTGAACAGGAGCAACCGCCTGAGGTGCTGTTTGCTGAGCGGCGGGTGGCGTTTTATTACCACAGGCACTCAATGAAAAGATAGTGGCAGCTAGGGCCAGAGTTAAAATAACACGAAATCGCATGAGTATCCTCCAAAGAAGGCGGGCAGTTTAACACCCATGTTACTCACTACGCAACCCCCTCCTATAACCGAAGACCTTTTTTCCTACTCGTATCTAATTCAGCGGCTTTAGTATTTAACATTAAAAATCTTTCCTCAGCCAACGCTTCTAGAGGATGACATAAGACACTAATGACACTTTCCATACCTCCAAGCTTAGAGTTTCCAAAAGATTTTTTAAAATCATCTGCCTCTTTCATGGTCCAGCCAGGATAGACGCCATTGTCCAACAAAGACCTAAGCATTTTGGCTTGGTCACTTACATAATCTTTTGAAAAATAATCGCTTTTAGCTACCAGAGAGAACTGCCACAGAGCAGAGGAATAAATTTCTGATTGTATGGATTCAGATCTATTTTCAGCCAGCAACCTTGTAACCATTAAACCAAATCTGGCAGAATCCAGCTTTGATTGTGAGGGTGACTTACTTCCGATACCAAAAAGTTTAAACCAGGAATCACTATCAGCCGACAATAAAGCTTTACCATAACGAGCCACCCGAGACAGTTTACCAATAAGAATATGTTGTTCTAATAACCGACCCTCGGGTCCTGAAACAAATCTTCTTATAGGAGTTTTTTTTGCCATCTCATGCTCAATAGCCAACATTGCCAATGAGGATACAAATGGCAATCCGTTAAGCATTTCACCACACCTGGAGAGTGAAAAAATATCCTTTTCCAAAATACTCTCCGATGTTTCCCCATGGGGGATAAGACTAGCATAAGCGTTTGAAAGTTCTTCCCCAGCTGCCTTATTGTTAACTATTATAGGCTTCCTCTTTAATGACTGTAATCTGAGTCGAGCAAGCGTATTTTTCGTAATAATTCCCGGTATACACCAGTCACTCTCACTAAACGGCTCAGCCATCAAAAAGAGTTTTACAGCATATTTAATGGTGGTAGGCTTATCTGTGTTACAACGGAAAAGGTTACCTAAATGCAATGGGATATCTCTTACGCCTTCAATAGTGGCGTCATCCTTTAACGTTTCCCAATTTGGGTATTTCTTCAACACGTCAGAAATAGGACGCCAAAGCCCACCTGAAACAGCATCCTTAAATGATTGTTGAGGAGACGTATATTCTTGAAATACAGCCAGCATTTCCCTGGCCGCATCAGCTGAATTATTGGTAGTCCATATTTTAGCTACTTGTGTTCCCGTATCCTCCTTTATGGAAAATCCAGAATCCATCAAAAGTCTAACCATCTCTGTTGAACTTGAATATTGAAGAACATCATCTACTGACGCCCCCATATTGATAAAATTCTTTACATGATCCAAGTAGTTATTTTTTACCGCCACCTGCATTAACGTAAACTTACTTTGTGCAGATAACCCATTGCCCAGGGGAGTTTCAATTTCGTTAAGAGAAAAACGTGGATTTAAAGAAATAGCCTGATCTAGTAGTGAGGGGTAACCCGATACAAGATATAAATGAGCAACACTTCTTCCATTACTATATTTAGGGTTGCTTAACCAGGGATCAAAACCTAGATGAACCAGGCGGGCAAGTAACCTCTCTCTTGGATCACTTACTTCTGGTTCCTGCCACACTTCACAAGGTTTAGACCATTTAACAGGTGGACAATCCGGATAAGGTTGGGCCAAAGGAGGTGTGATTTTTGAAAAAACAATTTCTAAAATATTGGAGGGAACATTATCAGAGGATGCTTTGGGATCTATAGCCCCATCATTAATATCAATATCCAACGCCGTATTTAAACCTTGGATATATTCCATATATTCAACAGGAAACCTTGTTCCATACTGAACAAGGTTTGCGCTGTCTTGCCGATCCATGATTACTGTGAGCAGGCGACAGAATAGACTTTTGTTTTTCATCTCTACATCGTTCATCGTCCCATTATACTACAAATGAAATTAAACGAAATTTATAGATTTGACGGGATATACCCGTCAAATCCTTATAGATAGTCCGTAAATCATGGTGACCACAGGGGTAACCTGGAAAATCTTTTCCCATACTTAAACTTTGTTTTATGTGTAGCCAAGGCGCTTGGACCAATTTGGTAATCCGGTTCTTCAAATAAATCAAAAGCAATGCCATCTTCGGCTAAGCTGGCGGCTAACAATAACAGCTCATCTTTGTTTTTAACTGATACCAGAACGAATCTGGTATCAGGATCCAAACCACCATTGGCTGCTGCCAACGCAGTTGCATGACATAACTGAACCCCCTGTTGAACAGCAGAAAGATCAGAACGCACCGCAGCAAAAAGGTAACTTGCCAAGTTTCTATCAAATGCCTTTTTACCGCAGTCGGTGGGGATCTCCCCCACCGACACTGGAGAACAGGTGTTCATTAAGCACCACCCGCCTTGGAAGCGCGTTCCAACAAAGGGTGCGAAGACATATCATAAGATTTATGCCCCCACTTTTCCTTCACTTTTGCTTCTTCCAACAAGGATTCAAAAGGAGACCAGGCAGAGAGACTACCAGCCAAGGCGGCGCTGACAGCAATGTCTCTACCCTGATTGGCATCCATTCCATTGGCTAGCTTTTTGGCATTGGTAATGGGAGTAAAAGCCTTCTCCAGAGGCATACCCAACAGAAGTGCATAAGCAGCATGTTGAGCCGCAGTAGCATTTCTTTTCGCAGCATGTATACGCCAAACTGCGCGAATACGACCACGAAGAATAGCCTCAGGAGAATGAGGAAGGGTAGCAGCAGTGTTAATTTCGGTATTGGTATTCATGGTATTTTTCCTGAAAGATAAAAGGGTTCAAGCAAAACAAATACTGGCTTGAAGCTTTCAGGAGGACCACGAGCGCGAGGCATTTAGCCAAATACGCTAGATCGAGGCAACTCTCTACGCAAAGATGCATCAGCAACGAGTGAAACGTGCTGACGCATCATGGAGAACAAATAGTGGGGGAGGTGGATTTAATACATAGGGGTAGATTAAACGCCTAGAAGATGGATGTCAAGAAAATGGCCTCCCCGGTCGGGATCGAACCGACGATCAGCGGTTTTAAGGACCGCAGCTTTACCACTCAGCTACAGGGAGATGATGAATACAGCTTACATGATAAGCCAACCGCTTTGCAACCCCTTTTCTTAACTTTTGATAACCCAGTCTGGAATATAATTTTTTGACATGCTTTCGATGGTCCTGGTAGATTGGCCACCGTTTTCATTTAGTGAAGTTTGTAGAACGGGATTCAACCATCCCTCAGGTGGACGAACATCATCAGACAGCGCAGGAATATTATCTGGAAGCTTGACCAGACCCTGATCGACTAACCAGTGAAGCAAATAAAGCGGCGAGGCATCTGAAGCAGTAATTACATAGTAGGGCACGCCATTGGCTGACAGAAACTCTTCCATGGCAGTAGCGATAGCATCTGCATGGCGAATATCTTTTTGAACACGACCCGCAGTAGAGTATTCATGTGATCTACGCACCAGAATATTGATATTGTCATAGTTATCGAAAAAGTCGAAAACACAGGCTTTAAACGATAACTGATAATCTGTGGGCGCATAAAAAGCAGACAGCAATAGAGGACTATCTGTAATAGCAACATCGACCTGGCCTAATAGCCTTTGTAATCTATGTTCCTGTTCTGCGAATACATAATTTTGATGCGAAAGCAGGTGACCAGATCCTGACCAGACCAATTCCTTGGCAAACTCTGTAATCAACTCAGCATTAATCCAGCGCTTTTTCATTTGATAAAAAAGGCCTGCAGCAGCCGTAGACTTACCAGCTGAAGGACCACCAAAGAAATTAATAACCTTCATGAAGACACCGTATTAAATTTGCGGAACGCAGAATAACCTAACCCCCCATATCTGCAACTGTCTAAATATGAATAGGGGTAACAGCGCAGTTGAATGATAGGGTTAATTTATGCTACCCTCTTGGTCTCTATTTTTTGATGCTTTCAACTCCTCATGGCTAAAACCAGTAAACCTATTTTTGTATGTTCAAGTTGTGGCGCGGAACAGGTCAAGTGGAGTGGACGTTGTTCAGAATGCAAGGAATACAACACCATCACAGAAATGTCTTCGGATGTTAGCGCTACAGGTAAAGGTGGGCGCAAGAGTTGGACTGGACAAGATAGCAAAAAGTCTCGCATGCTTAATGAAGTTGAAGCGGGCGCTCAAAAAAACAGAATGCTTACCCATATTGGGGAGTTTGATCGTGTTTTAGGTGGCGGCATTGTCGTTGGCAGCATGGTGTTAATTGGTGGCGATCCAGGAGTAGGTAAATCAACCCTTCTCCTCCAGGCTGCTGATGCTATTGGCGCTCAACCTGATCTAAGCGTTTTATATGTCACAGGAGAAGAGTCTCTGGAACAAGTGGCTGCGAGAGCTATTCGTTTAGGTTTAGACCCATCCAGAGTGAGAGGTCTTGCAGAAACACACGTAGAAGAAATCCAAAGAGTTGCTGATGAATACAAGCCTAGCCTGTTGATTGCTGACTCTATTCAAACTCTGTTTACCGAAACCATTCAGAGCGCTCCTGGCACTGTAAGTCAGGTAAGAGAATGTGCCGCACTATTAACCAGGCAATCAAAACAAACGGGCATGGCCACCATTTTAGTGGGCCATGTCACCAAGGATGGCACTATCGCAGGACCTCGGGTTTTAGAACATATGGTGGATGCGGTACTGGCTTTTGAAGGGGACCCCTCTTCTCCCTATAGGCTTATCCGCGCACCCAAAAACAGATTTGGCGCAGCCAATGAAATGGGCGCCTTTGAAATGAAGGAAGATGGCCTTCATTCTGTAGACAATCCCAGCGCCCTTTTTCTTTCAGATGACCGAGTTCCATCACAAGGTTCTTGTGTTGCTGTTCTGCAGGAAGGCCCCAGGCCAATGCTGGTTGAAATTCAGGCATTGTTAGACGACACACAAACTAGTAACCCAAAGCGTTTAGCGGTAGGCGTAGACAACAATCGCCTCAATATGCTGTTGGCTATTTTACACCGACATATGTCAGTTCCTTCTGCTCAATATGATGCTTTTGTAAGTGCCGTGGGAGGAATTAAAGCGACAGAGCCTGCAGCCGACCTTTCTATCATTTTGGCACTCATGTCATCACTGCGCGACATATCACTTCCTTCTGACCTCTGTTGTTTTGGGGAAGTAGGTCTTACAGGAGAGGTCAGGCCCGTGCAAATGTCCGAAAGCAGACTAAGGGAGGCCATTAAACTAGGCTTTACAAAGTTACTTATTCCCTATCGAAACCTTCCATCAAAACCCATTCCAGGGGTGGAAATTATTGGCGTAAAAAACCTAAGAGAAGCCTTCGCTCAAAGCGGAGAATGGGAATTACTCAGCAAACGTTAAATTTCATGTTATCTTGGTAATATGAAAACAAAACCTACACTCATTCACATTACCGATCAACATACGGTTAGACCTGGCCCCGCTATCAGTTTTAATATAGATAAAGACGGGACAATTAACTTTGCCAAAATGTCGTCTCAAAAGTTGTGGGCGAACATGCAGGTAGTTATTGATGCCGAAAATAATATTTATTCTCCATTAGCGCTATCTGAAAAAGGCGTAGCGCCACATTATGAAGAACATTGGCCCGTCATAATCAAAGCAGAAAAAAGCAAACGAATGGCCAAGGAACTGGTAACCCTGGTGTCGAAAGGGAAAGGACACTGGATGGGTCCCCCAAGTGAAACAGATGGACGCTCCAAACCGGTCGCCTTCTATTTAATTGATAAAGCCATTTCATTAAACATTAAAGATAATGAAATTATTTCAGCCTTACTTAGGCATGACTATACTGATCTTAGTCACCTAAAAGAAAACCTTCTTGATAGGGCAATCATGATGCGGCTATTCAATGTCGCTGATGCGCTATGGGAACACGGGTATCGACCTTCAGAAAACTGTGTAAATAGCGGATACTTAATGGAACAATTAAGTTCTCCTATTATTTTAGGTGAAGAAAACAATCTGCAAGCGGTAGCAGAAAGGCTTGTGGGAGCCATTCCACAACCTCCAGGAAAGAAAAATGAAAAGGACTTATGGGATCAAGATTACCTAGATGCAAAAAAAGAATGGCATTCACGTGCTGCTGATGAAATTATCCACCATACAAGAATGTGGGCAGAACGATTGGATGAATGCGGGACACCATGGACATTCTCACACAAGCTTACCATTCAAGATGGAGATAAGACCGAAAATATTAAACTTTCATGGTTGGCTACAATTCACTACACCTCTTTTCAAAATTACAACAAAGTAAGATCACAAGAGATTACTCTTGATTTCAATGATGAACAAAAAAAGAAATGGGTTGCGTTATGGGAATCATTCCAAGATAAACTTTCATCAAAAGACATTATGGAAAACGTATATCATTTAGATAACCAGGATCTTAATTTAGTAACTATTCTTCAGCGTATTGGACAACCAGAATTAGCAGCACAACTTGAAACCAGAGCCCTTTTGGATCTTCATGAAACCCCAACAAATGGTGCGGCGCACAGAAAAAATTTACGCCTCTAACACTTGACCTCATAATTTTAAAGTGGGATGCTAAGGCATACAAATCAAATGAGAAAAAAATGAGGACACTTCAAACTAATAGCGAAAACCCAGCCTCCACCTCTTCCTACGAAGCACAGCGTCAGCTACGCCTGATTGAACTTCTTAGAGAAACACGATGTATCCCTGTAAATCCTGAAAAACAACCTCCAATCAGTAGTCCCGGTATCCAACCACGCTAACAAAAAAGGCCCCTTTGAGGCCTTTTTTGTTATGTTAGCTATTTACTACTGGTGGAGGCCAATCCTCAACAACAACAGTCCCAGTCAACCTGGACCATATATCACACGGGCGAACACCCTGATAGGAATGACACCATGACTTCGCCAAAAGCTTCTTATCGATGAATTCTCGATCCAGTAAAGCAACAAGCTCATTGGCTAACGCAAGATCATGTTCGGCACCTAGAGCAATCCAGGCCAAACTACTCATATCATCTGGATCCGTGTGCACCATTTTCTGGATTACGGGTTCACGTTGCTGGGGAGTCATTGCCAAAAAGGCTGGCCAACCGCCATACCTTATCAATTGATCCGACACATCCAGCAGCTCTGAAGCCAGTGGTGCAATAGCAGAAAGCCAAGCCTCTTGAGCTAGATGGCTGGGGGGAGCGATGTAGAGCATTACACGGTGGCCAACCCAAGCAATTTCAAACCAATTATCTAAACTTTCACTCCACCTGGGATGTTTTTGTATTTCTTCTAGAGTTGAAGGAGATAAACCAGCAGCAACCTCCCACTTATGATCTCTAATTGCTAATGTCCAAAGAGTGTGGCCAGCAAAACTCATATCGCCTTCATCAAACTTCCCAGGATAGGGCAGAACGGGATCATCACCATGCTTTTTTAATATAGCAGCACATGCCAGAATATCTTCCTGCTCTGCTGGTTCGCCAACATCACGTGTCATGGCTGAGAACAATTCATGATGTAAACTTCTGGTATAACCGGCTCCCGAGCCCTCTTCGTGATTGTCAGCGGTTTTAAACAGATCAATTTTTGGAAGACTAGAAAGGGCCCTTGAACGCGGATGGCCAGCAAAAACACTTTTATTAATTTTGTTCCTAGGGAACGTCGTCAAGATATCATCTACGATCTTGGCTCTGGCAGCCCCAAGTGCGGCTAGTAAAATTTGATCATTGCTAGCCAACTCAGGCCAGCGCTCCCTCATCAATAGCCAGCCCTCTGTCCAGCCACTGGAGATACACTGAAATACCAAGGAAAGATCATCTCCCCTAACACTTTCACCTCTTGAAGCACCTACTCTAAAAGCAGGCAATGCCCAACCCAAAGAAAGAGCCTCTTTAAACTTTTCAATGTCGCAACTCCAGATAGCATCCTCACCACGCTGGGAAATGGTTGCTGCAGGACCGCTACCGGACACACCAGAATTAGCATTAGCGCGCTCCCAAGCTTCTTTTTCCCAACGGGCATCGCGTTCTTCTTGGCTTTCTTCTTGAGGGTGGTTAATAGACATTTTAAAATGTATCAGGACAGGAAGGGGCAATATACGTGCCATAACCGGTTCCGACAAGCCCCATAGCCATTGACGGTTAGTGAGGCTGGGACTAAAACGGTACACTTCAGCACAAACAAAACAATCATGGCTAAGAAGCAGATACGTGGCGTTCAAAAACAACAAGAATTAGGCTCACGCAATAAATGGCGTGACATTCGAGGCCCAATCGAAAAAATTCGAGAGCAATTTGAACGAGGGGATGCGATTATTTATGTTGCAGGCCTAGGCCTGGCACTGATGTGGTTCTTCCCGTCTTTTATTGAAATAGTAGCGGTCAGTACATTTTTAATTTTGTACTGGGCAGCACACAATCAGTTTAGTCTGCCATTCAGAATGCCTGCAAGCTCTGGCCTGGTTGACCCTAGCACATTTGACGGGAAAACGGGCAGACCACAAATAGACAAAAAAACAAAGAAACCTGTTACTGCAAAAGGTATCGCCTTCTTAGGGAATGATATCGAAACTGATAAAGAATTGTGGTTTACCAATGACGATATGCGAACCCACATTTTGGTGTTTGGTTCAACCGGTGCTGGTAAAACCGAAACCCTGATTTCCATGGCGTTCAACTGTCTTGTTCATGGATCTGGATTTATTTACGTCGATGGTAAGGGTGATAACAGCCTATGGGCTAAAATATCTTCTATTGCGCGTTCAGTAGGAAGAGATGATGACCTACTGGTTGTTAACTACATGACCGGTGGTCGAGACGTATTTGGCCCTCAGGAAACAAAGCTTTCTAACACCATGAATCCATTTATTGCTGGCTCAGCGGGTGGGTTAACAGAAATGTTAGTCAGCTTGATGGATGAAGGTGGTGGCGATAATGCTATGTGGCAAGGGCGTGCCATTTCGCTTGTGTCTTCGATAATGATGGCATTGGTGTATCTTCGTGATAACAGCGGCTTGCTATTAGACGTAGACGTTATTCGTGAACATCTCATTTTGGATCAGATCCAAAAACTAGCTAAACGTCGAGATCTCCCCCCCAACATCCTGCAGGCAATTCGCTCTTATCTGCGATCACTGCCAGGCTATAAGGAAAACGTTGCTGGTCCTCAGCAAAGTGAAACTGCGCTAGATCAGCACGGTTACCTTCAGATGCAGTTTACCAAGATTCTTGGCTCGCTTTCTGACACCTATGGTTATATTTTCAGAACCAATTTGGGTGAGGTGGACTTCTTTGACGTAGTTCTAAATCGACGCATTCTTGTTGTTCTCCTTCCTGCGATGGAAAAAGCGCCAGCAGAATTAGGTAACCTTGGTAAAATCATTGTTGCCAGCCTTAAGCAAATGATGGCTACAGGTTTGGGTGATATTCTTGAAGGTGACTTTGCAGACGTAATTGAAACAAAGCCTACAAACTCTACTGCCCCCTTCATGTGCATTCTTGACGAATATGGCTACTATGTAGTTAAGGGCGCAGCAGTTATGCCTGCCCAGGCAAGAAGCCTTGGTTTCTGTATGGTGTTTGCCGGACAGGACTACCCTTCTTTCAAGAAAAACAACATGACAGAAGAGGCACTGGCCACAATTGGTAACTGTAACATTAAAATCTTCATGAAGGTTGAAGAACCTGATGATACAGCACAGTTGTTTGAAAAATCTGTGGGACAAGCCCTTGTATCTGGCACAACTGGTTTTTCTCAGAACCAAGGTATTTTCTCCAACAGGTATCTTGATCAAAACAACGCAAGCATTGAGAGGATGGGACGCGGTGACATTCTTGACTTGAAAGATCAAGATCCAGGCGAAGCACACATTATCTTCAAGTCAGGCCTAGTAAGAGCTAAAATGTTCTATGCTGCTCCAGAAGATATGCCCAAACTCAAGGTAAACTCATTCCTGCGCGTTGAACCACCAGAAAAAGCAGAAATGGTTGAGTTTGATAATAAAGTCGCCGAATTAGGGAAAAGATTACTGGATCCTGAATTAGCACAAGATTATGTCGAGGACACCAGTTTCTCTATTAAACTTGCTAGTTTCCAGGAAACATTCGATGCGGCCATGGCAGCCAAGAGCGGAATTGCTTTGGCAGGTCTTGCTGGTCTGGCAGCAGCAGGAAGACAAGGATATGCAAACCTGGGAGCCTTTGAAAGAAGCGCCCAGGCTTTGGAAGATGAGGACATGAATAGGCCAAACCATATTCATGCCTTCAGTGATCCGGATGACTTAGATAGTTTTGCTGACTTTGAGGATCAACCGGGCAATGATGAAGATGAAAACACACTCATGGATGGCGTGCAAACAAGAAATCGTCTTGCAGATCTGCAGGTAGCCGCTGGTGCTGATCCCAATGAAGCTCTTAAAAAAGCAGAACGCATGAGAGAGGAAATGAAGGCAGTTTCAACATATCCTCAACATATTCCAGACCCTGTCCACGCAAGTGAAGTCATCAACATCATTCAGGAATTGGGTGATGACATTGATAATGAAGTTTAATTGAAAACATTTGGAGGGCATGTTATGCTTGCCCTCCAAATGGAGCCCTATATGAAAGAACATCTAGTAATTCAGGCTGGACTTCGTCCAGGTGAACTTTTTTTAAAAAAGAAAACAGAAGATAACTCCTTGATGGTTATTCTTCCTCCCTGTAGTAATGTTAGCACTTTTGGTATTAACCCTACACCTTCCGGCTTTGCTCTTGTTCGCAGAAACAATAAGGCATCTGGAATTGAGACGGAAAACATTTTTATTTTTCAAGAGATCCATGAGGCTGAGGAAGCGCTTCAGGAGCTTACCCATGTGCTAATGCTTACTGATACACCATCAGTAACACCTGTAGCCAGTAAGACAAATACGGGAAAACTACCAGGCATTATTACTATTGCTCTCCTAAGTATGGGACTTTTGGTATCGGCTGGGATGCTGATTTCAGGAAAATTCAATAAAGAAGAAACAGCTACGCCTGCTACGGTAGTATCCAGTCCTACCAATACAGAAACAGCATCAGAAGACATTACCCCACCATCCAACTACACCCCTTCTATGCAATCAATTGGGCCTGGGACAGATGGAGCAAGACATCAAGCACAACCCTCTCTGCCTTTCAGCCCCACAGAAACCGCTCCTGTAACTCCACCAGCGGCTCCACTCCCGGCTCCGGTCAAACCTGCTACAGAGGGTATTTCATCACCAGCAGATGCTTTTATGAAAAGTGCTGCAGGGCAGTAATTAAACAAAAAAGAGTTGCCAATAACGCTTTTTACAATAAGGTGATTCGCAATGTCATTATCACCTTATCAACGAACTCCCGCTCACGCCTGGTTCCAACCTATGGGTTGGTGGCGTGAGCGCGGAGCAACCAATGATGCTCTTCGGTTAGCTATGGGGTTAGAGCCAGAAGAGACTGAATTAAAAACTGATATTGACCAAGAAGGTTATTCTCTATGGCATTATTGGGCAGAAGGATCTCATGCTGAGCGAAGATTTGATAAACTTTCTTCGATCAAAAGTATTGCTACTAAAAAATATATCGATCACCTTTCCAAAGATGGCGAGCACCCCTGGCATCGGCTGATGTTAAGAGGACAACTACAGGCGGCTCAATATTGGTTTAGCAAATTTGGGTTACCAGATCTATCGCTACGCAATAAGCACGGTGACGATTTGTTAATGGCAGCGTGTTGGTCAGGAAATCATCAATTAGTCACTTGGCTCCTTGAGATGGGGGCGCAGCCAAGTGGGAAGGATAATCAAGGCCTTACTGCTTTGATGATCGCCATACATCGTTGTCCTCAAGAAACAGTTATGTCTTTAATTATGGCAGGCGCAGATCCTGCTGCAGTGGATAAACAAAGAAAAAATTCTTTACACCATGCCGCCGCGCGGGCCATGGTGGATATATTTCCCACACTAGAAGATGCGGGAGCTGATTCTGAAGCCGTAGATTGTACTGGAACCACCCCGCAGATAAGTTTGGAAAAAGCACTACGCAATGAACATTTAAGCATTGAAACTGCTCAAACTCATTGGTTTAAACGATACCAGAATAGGCTTACCTTTTAAGCAATAAAAAAGCC
>OBJT01000305.1_pt1 | contig 13130 bp, 11 predicted proteins | sample 1519861 | NCBI WGS metagenome assembly OBJT01 (sample SAMN02401118, study PRJEB22541) | soil metagenome, isolate JX
TTTATTAATGTTGTCCGATACATTTTTAAGATTTCATTTATATTTTGCTTATTTTGTCATAGCTACTCATTTCCTAAAAGAGAGGATGGATAACTATCTTAATTTGTTTTGAGTATCTAAATAGTGCTCATTTATTTTAATGCTCTTATCCTGTGGATAACCACAAGTTTATCCACAGAAAATGTGGATATTTTTCTGAGTTTTGTGCTGCTTATATCTACAGTTATTTGGGGGCATTTAGAGCATTATGGGTGGATTACGATTTGAGTATTGTTATCCACCAATTGCCAGATTTCATCCATATCAATATTTCTAACCGCAATACAACCAAGTGTCCAATCTCCCTGAGGAAAATAAGTCATACTGGTTGGTAAATTAAGATATTCCTTTGGCACACTACCATGAATCATAATATCTCCACCTGCTGATCGTCCTTGTTGTTTAGCATAAGCGGCATCTTGTTCATTTGGATAGGAAATATGCAACGATTTATAATAGGCGCTATTGGGATTGCGCCAGTCGATGCTATATGTCCCTTCAGGTGTTTTTCCGTCCCCCTCGAATTGTTTATGACCTAAAGGATTAAACCCTAAGCGCATTGGATACTCACGAATAATCTCGTTGTGATGCTTGAGTTGTAAGATCCGTTGATGCTTAAACACTTCAATCTTGGTAATCGGGGTGTTGTCTCTAATGTATATGATTTCCTCGTCGGATAATGATTGTGGCATGACAGAGCCTGTCGGCATCATTGTGCTTGGAATATAGGCTCTGTAAACATATAGCCCTATCCCAATCAGCAAAATAATGATACTGGCACATATCGCTATCCAAGGTTTCATTGTTTTTATTCCTTTTGTATATTGATCCTTTAGGACGAACAACTGACAGAAATCTCAGGGACGTCACTCGGCAAAGGAGTAATATCTTCAGCCGTTTCTAGATCAGGTTGTTTGCTATAAGGTAGATTCAGTAACTTAAACAAACGATCAACTTCGCTAAAATCTCCACGCTCTGCAAGCTCGATGGCTTTTTGCGCCATATGATTGCGTAATACATAGTGTGGATTTGCTTGTTGCATAGCGTGATCTAATGCGTCGATATCCTGATGTTTACGTATTTCTTGATATTGTTGGAGAAAGGCATCAAATTGACGTAAATCCAAACAATCATCACGTAGTATTTTATATTGCTGATTTTGTAAGCGAATAAAACTTTGAGTATAGTCGAGTTGTTCTGTTTGAAGAATTCTCAAGAATGCAAAACTACAATCCAGACTATCTTTGTGGAAATGAGGCAATCCCATCTTTTGACATAAACCTTGGCCGTAATGCTCCAAGAAAATAGGTTCAAATTGTTCCAGACATTTTGCTAAATCCAGTTTGAACTGTTCTTTATTTTCAGGTGTTGCCAGAGGAATCAGATTATTTAACCAAGTCCAAAGATTCCAATGGCCAATGCTTGGCTGATTTTGGTAGGTGTATCGACCTTGATAGTCTGAATGGTTATTGATCCAGTTTGGACGGAAGCGTTCCATAAATCCATAAGGACCAAAATCTAAAGTTGAACCTGTAATATTTAAATTATCGGTATTCATCACCCCATGCGCAAAACCAACCAGTTGCCATTTTGCGATCATCATAGCGGTACGCTCAATCACTTTCTGGGCAAAAGCAAGAATTGGATTATCTGCATCTAAGCATTCTGGATAGTGCCATTCGATACACTTCTGCGTGAAATTAGCTAAAAGTGCTGGTGCGTATTGGTTAATCCACTCGAAATGACCGAAACGAATATGGCAGTCAGATGTACGCAATAGCATTGCACCGAGTTCTAAGGTTTCACGTTGTACGCCTTGGGATGAGGTGGTGAAGCCCACAGCATGACTCGATGCGACACCAAGTGCATTTAACGCATGTCCAGCAAGATATTCACGAATCACGGAACGTAATACAGCTCTTCCATCACCCATACGAGAGTAGGGCGTAGAGCCTGCTCCTTTTAGATGAAGGTCTATGGTTTGTCCATGCTGATCTAGGATTTGTCCGATCAGCAATCCTCGTCCATCACCCAGTTGACCTGCCCACTGTCCGAATTGATGCCCTGCATAAACCATAGCTAAAGGAGGAAACTCAGCAAAGGTTTTTTGTCCACTACAAATCTCAACCCAGTTGGCTTTATCCTCTGCACTCCATTGTAATTCATCGGCTAAGGCTTCATTGAAATGACCTGCTTTAGCACCGCGTAATGGGCTTGGTTGCTGTTGATGAAAAAGCTTTGTATCGAGAGAAGAGTAGCGTGGATTAAACTGCATAAGAGAAGCATCAAAAGTATGAGCGAAGAATGACTATAGCAAATTTTCAGCTTGGCAGCGATGAGAAGCAGGGGCGGATTTGCACCTGATAGATATAAAAAATGGCCTCTTTAAAGAGACCATTTTTTATCATTTATGTTTACTCAGAAACAGGTGCTTTTTTGATATTACGCATTAAAGTTTCTAAGCACTCACGATGATGAGCAAGACGATGCTCAAGTAATTGGAAATCAACTTTTAATTTATGGTCGATTTGATGAATCTTTTCTGCCATCGCTGCTTTTCTAGCTTGTAGCTCTTGCTCTTTAAGCTTTGCCCAATCATTTAATGTATGGGTAAATGCTTCGTATTCTTGAGCAATACGTTGCTTCATTTGCACGATATCTGTGTTTACATCATGTCCATAAATGGCCAAGTCTTGTTCAGCATATTTAAATTTCATCGCTAACTCAGCTTTTTGAATATTAAAGCTCGGAATACGACGTAAATTTTTAGCTAGACCTAATTTAGAGCTGGTCCAAATTAACCATTTTGTTGGGTCATATTGCCACCATTTCACACCATTACGATAGTCGTATTGGAAGATATGATGGTAGTTGTGATAACCCTCACCCCAAGTGAAAATCGCTAAGACGAAGTTGTCTCGTGCCGTATTTTCATCAGTATAAGGACGTTTGCCCCACATATGACAGAGGGAGTTAATAAAGAAGGTAACATGATGACTGATAATCAAGCGCAGCAGACCACCTAGTAGAACTACGCCCCAAATATCACCAACAGCCCAGCCAATACCACCCAATAAACCAACATGAACAACAATGACCATCGGGACATAGTACTTGTGTTGGAACATCACGAGTTTGTCATTGAGCAAATCTGGTGAGTTTTTGAAATCAGGTTGAGACGGTGAATGATCGCGGATCATCCAACCTAAATGTGCATACCAAAAACCACGTTTGATCGAGTATGGGTCTTGATCTACATCATCGACATGACGGTGATGGGTACGGTGTCCAGAAGCCCAGAACAGAATACTGTTTTGAACGGCAAAAGTTCCACCAATCATCAATAGAATTTTTAAGGGTAAAGATGCTTCATAAGCACGATGTGCCCATAAGCGATGGTAACCCGCTGTGATGCCTAAACTACTCAATGCTAAGAGGAAGAATAAACTTACCCATGCGCTTACACTAAAATCATAATAATAAGCGTATAAAGGAATTAAAATAGCAGCAAGAATTGGGGTTCCAATTAAGGTAATGCTAGCAGTCCAGTTAATGGGTGCTTTTTTGAGTGGGGCGGAATTCATATCCGGCAGCGCTCCTAACAACCTTGTTTGCACAAGATAATAAAACTAAACGAGATAGCAAGACCAATCTTTACGATATATTGCTATTTTAGTCCTGATATTAGCATGCTCAAATCAATAAGCACTAGTATTATTCTACAGTTGTATCGAAAGAACAGTAACAGAATTCGTTTGCCGAACAGGCTAATTTATTAAAAGGTGAAATAAATCAATGTCTGAGCAAATTATCGTGAAAAATCCTATTTTCTCTATAAAGGCATTTGTTCACAAAACTTTAATATTTTCTAGTGTTTTGATGGTGGCTGCTTGCCAGAGCCAACCTTCAAAAGTGCAAAAAAATACTTTACAACCTAAACCGTCACATACACTTCCACCAATGCAGGTTCGTAAGAGTAGTGATGGAATTCAAGATGTTGATTGGCAAATTACAATGATTCACAACAAACGTGCATTGTTCTTTAGTCAATTTCCAAGTTTTACATTGAACTCTGTGAGTAAAAGTGTTGCAGGGCATACTGGATGTAATAATATTTATGGGCGTTATCGCTATGATTTTGCTCAACGTAAACTTGATTTCGATGTGAGAGCAGGGCATTACAGTTGTAATAAGTCTTTGGCACAAGAAGCAGAGTTGATGGATGCGATTCAGCGAGTCGAGCGTTTTCAATATGATGGAACCAACCTCTATCTATTGGATGCTAGAGGGCAACGCTTAATACAAGCACAACGTAAGAAATGATAAAAAATGGTGGAGTGGTCTCCACCATTTTATTTTTATTGTGAAAAATGCTGCAACATTGTTTGAGGAATATCAGTAATCAAACCTTGAATACCAAGCTGTTGTAAATGCATAGCACGTTCAACATCATTTACTGTCCAAACACTAATATCTAATTGCGCTTGCTGGGTCAGTTGAATGATTTCATCTGAAGCGAGTTGATCTTTCCAACCGATTTGACGACATTGATACTGATGTGCAAGTTCAATTGCATATTCACCGATTGGAACTTCGACCAAGAGTCCTCGTTTAAAAGTGCTCTGATGTTGCTGTAATGCATCTAAAATTTTTGTATCAAAGCTGGTAATAGTTGCTGTTTTTTCAAAACCTTGTAGTTCTTGCTGTAGTTTTATAATCAGCCGTTCAGCCGCAGCCTCATCAACGACTGATTTTACTTCAACTTCGATATGCTCAAAGTCGATTAAACAATCCATAACCTGCTTTAAACTTGGCGTAAATTCCTCAGTTTTCCAGTCTTGCCATTGATGGCGATGATCAAATTGTTGGGCTTCTAGCAGATTACAACTTTCTACATGTTGTAAGCGACCAGCAGTACGAACAAAATCATCATCATGAATTACGATGAGTTGGTCATCTTTAAGCTGACGAACGTCAAACTCGACTGCACGAATGCCAAGCCCATGCAGATAGCGGAATCCACCTAAGGTATTTTCAGGCGCTTCACCACGCGCACCACGATGACCAATAATTCGCATCTTTATTCACCTTGGAAATGGTTATGCTGGATCGATACTGTCATTAATATTTTTTTGCCACAGCACTTCGCTACCACCTTCAGCACGTTGCAAGGCACGTGAGGCAACAAACAACCAGTCGGATAAACGATTCAGTAATTGTAAGGCTGTGGCTTGGATATTTTGGTCACGATTGTGTACCGACAATAAAGCACGTTCAGCACGACGACATACTGCACGGGCTTGATGTGCATAGCTACATGCCAAACTTCCTGATGGTAAAATGAAGTCTTTTAACATCGGTAAAGACTCATTCATGTGATCAATTTCTTGTTCCAGAAAGTCGATGCATACAGGTTGAAGTAAATGATAGTTTGGAATGCAAACTTCACCACCTAAATCAAATAACCAATGTTGAATCAAGCTTAAACTGTTATCCCAATGCGCTTTATTTTCAATTTGGCTGGCACTGATTTGTGCACGAAGTACACCAACGGTTGCATTCAGTTCATCGACATCACCGAGCGCGGCTATGCGTAAATCATCTTTGGCAACGCGGGAACCATCTCCTAGACCTGTGGTACCTGAGTCACCTGTACGTGTATAGATTTTACTTAAACGATGTCCCATAGTTTTGTTTCTCTGATCCTGAAAATAAAAAGGGGATAATGTCGGTCAGAACATTACCCCGAAACTGGAATGAAGAAAATGTTTTTTATTATTTTAGCGCACGATTAATAACGGAAAGTGACTCCTGCTGAAGCTTGACGGCCGCCATTGATGTAATACACACCATTGCCGTTATAAGCTGTTTTGTAGTTTACGTCTCCAATGTTCTCGATATTCGCAAAAAGCTTGATCATTGGAATTGGCTGCCAATAAACATTTACATTTGTTGAGACATAACCCGGCGTAATTGTTTGTGGAGCATTTGCGGTATCCGCAAAATCTTTTGAATCTGATTTAGCAACTACCGAAGCTGAAACACCATATTCTCCATCATCCCACCCAGTCGTTAGGGTTAGGCTTTGACGAGGGCGACGGGTTAAATCTTTTTTTGTTTCATCATCTTTTGCTTGTACATAGGCATACGTTGTACTTAAAAATAATTCATTTTGCTGCCATTTGAATGATGCTTCACCACCTGTAAAGGTTGCTTTTTTAATATTTTCAAGTTTTCCAGCTTTAGAACTAATCAAATTGTCAACTTGATTGCGGTAAATAGATAAACCTAGGTCGATATTGTAATTTAGCTTTTGATCGACACCAATTTCATAAGAAAGGCTTTCTTCTGGTTTTAAGTTTGGATTTGCGCCCCAAGGTGTAGCATACAAGTCATTGGTTGTTGGCGCACGAAATGCAGAACCAATATTCGCGTAAATGCTTGTTAGAGGTAATATTTGATAACGAATAGCCCCTTGACCAACAGTATGAGTACCAAACTTATCATTATCTTCTAGACGAATACCAACTTGTGTATCTAAACCATTACCTTGGTATTGATGTTGGACAAAATAGCCAGTGGAGTTAACCTTTTCATCGTAAAGAACGTCGACTCCTGGATAGAATACACCTTCCCATTCATAACCTTGTCCTTTAGAAAAAACATTTCCTTTAATATCTTTGTATGTTGAACCCACTAAAATATTTTGAGTAGGGGTCATTTGCCATTTCGTATAAAGTTCAGCTTCTTGTGTAGTGCTGTAAACGTAGTCTGGTGAGTTATTTTGGTTCAAATCATCTTTGAACTGAGATAAGCGAGCGTGAATAGCTACATTATCAAGAATATTTACACGACCTTTTATGTTAATCACTTCATTTTTGAAGTCTTGAGAAACTAAGTTGCCATAGTTGTCATAGTCACTATAGCCTTCGTTTTCACTATAGTCGACAGACGCTGCAAATTGCTCTTTTTCAACACCAAATTTTGCACTATAGCCTTTTTGATCAAAGCTCGCTTTTTTATTGTCTTTTGCATCAGTCACTGGAGTGCCATCAGTTTCTAAGCGTTGTCCACGAATTTGAGCATAAAAACCATTTTCAGCAAGATCTGCACCAATGACTGATTTATACGTTTTGTTCTCGCCAATTTCACCAGTAACAAATGCTGAGTTTTTTTCTGGAGTTTTTGAGATCAACTGAATTACACCACCTATCGCATCTGCACCATATAGAACAGATGCTGGACCTTTTAACACTTCAATTTGTTTAATATCAGTCGTATCGATAAATGGTAATGATGCTGCGCCAGATGTATTTGAGTTAAGACGGACCCCATCTCTTAATAATAGGGTTTGATTTGTTTTAGTGCCGCGTAAGAAAATTTCCGTATATTGCCCATAGCCACCGCTTTGTACCATATTGATCGAAGCATCTGTTTGTAATAATTGCGGTAAAGAAGCAATAGGAGATTGCTCAAGAATCTTCGGTTCAATAATATTGATGCGCGCTGGAACTTCGCTAATTTTTTGTTCACTACGAGAAGCTGTGACAACAATTGTATCTAGCGTTGCAGTTTTATTTGTTGATTGCTCTTGAGCAAAAGCAGGTGAAGAAAACCCCATCGCAATAGCGATAGCACCAACGAGGCGAGTTGGTTGAAAGACAGTAGACATGCGTACTCCAGACATTCACCCGTCGTGAATGATAATGTGGAAATAAACAACAAGCAGGTCTCCGGACTTCACTATATCATCACAAGAATGATGCTATTAATCATCTTCCCACATCATTCTGATGCAGTGATTTGGCGTAGAGCTAAGATTAATAATACGGTGTTACCGTTGCGAGGGCAGTGTTGGATTTGCACCAACTTCCCTATAAGCAAAAGAATTTGCTTTAGACTTGTTGCAAGATTACGCAAAGTATAAAGTGTTAACGTTTTTTAAACAATTGCATTTCGAAATCAACTTTCCCCCAACTGGGTCAAATTGCTTTACAATGCGAAAGTTTTAAAATATTCAAATTAAAATTGGACAGAGCATGCGCCAACATCAACTGCGAACTCGCGCCAAAATTTGTGGTATTACTCGACTACAAGATGTTCAAGCTGTAGTACAAGCAGGGGCGGATGCAATCGGTTTTGTATTTTTCCCGCCAAGCCCGCGTCATGTCAGTATTGAACAAGCAAAAGTATTGGCAAATGCAGTACCCGCTTATGTTCAGTTGGTAGGTTTATTTGTAAATGCAAGCGTAGAAGAAATACAAACAGTGCTTGATTCAGTTCCTTTAGATGTATTACAACTGCATGGAGATGAAACTCCAGAACAGTGCCAGCAGATTGCTCAGCAATGTAAACGTCGTTGGTACAAAGCGATTCAGGTTAAACCTGATTTAGATATTTTGACCGAAATTCAACGTTATCAAGCTGTCGGAGCTAGTGCTGTTCTACTGGATGCATGGCATCCTGAATTAAAAGGTGGCACTGGTCATTGCTTTGATTGGAATAAATTCCCTCAAATTGAAATTCCACTAATCTTGGCAGGGGGCTTAACCCCTGAAAATGTGAGTGAAGCTATTGATACTACAGCGGCTTTTGCTGTAGATGTCAGCGGAGGCGTCGAGTCCGCAAAAGGTATAAAAGACCAACAACTCATTGAAAAATTTATGCAAGGAGTCCAACGTGGATCAGCAAAACCTTAGTCAACAAAATCAGGCGATTGACTACACCCAGTTTCCAGATGCCCAAGGGCATTTTGGTATTCATGGTGGGCGTTTTGTGTCAGAAACGCTTATGGCTGCACTTGAAGACTTAGAAAGTCTTTATGGTCGTATGAAAAATGATGCTCAGTTTCTAGCAGAGTTTGATCGTGATCTTGCGTTTTATGTTGGTCGTCCTAGTCCTCTTTATTATGCTGAGCGATGGTCTCAGCACCTCGGCGGTGCGCAAATTTACCTGAAACGTGAAGACCTGAATCATACAGGTTCGCACAAAGTGAACAACACCATTGGTCAAGCGTTATTGGCAAAGTTGTCAGGTAAGAAGCGGATTATCGCGGAAACAGGTGCAGGTCAACACGGTGTAGCGACAGCTACAATCGCCGCACGGTTGGGCATGGAATGTGTGGTATATATGGGCGCGGAAGACGTAAAACGTCAAGCCATGAATGTATACCGTATGCGTTTGTTGGGTGCGACCGTAGTTCCAGTGCAAAGTGGTTCAAAAACATTGAAAGATGCCATGAATGAAGCGATGCGTGACTGGGTAACCAATGTTGATAGCACCTATTATGTGATTGGTACGGTTGCAGGGCCACATCCATATCCGCAACTTGTACGTGATTTCCAGTCGATTATTGGTCGTGAAGCACGCCGTCAAATCCAAGAGCAAGCAGGGCGTTTACCTGATGCTTTGGTCGCTTGTGTGGGTGGTGGTTCAAATGCGATGGGCTTGTTCTATCCATTCTTGAATGATCAAGATGTGAAAATGTATGGTGTTGAAGCGGCTGGTTATGGTATTGAAACAGGGAAACACTCTGCGCCATTGAATGCTGGTCATGTGGGTGTTTTACATGGTAACCGTACTTATTTGATGTCAGATGCGCAAGGTCAGATCATTGAAACACACAGTATTTCTGCGGGTCTGGATTATCCAGGCGTAGGTCCTGAGCATAGTTTCCTCAAAGATATGAACCGTGTGGAATATGTGCCAATTAATGATGATGAGGCCTTACAAGGTTTCCGTGATTTGACTAAGATTGAAGGGATTATTCCTGCGCTAGAAAGCTCACATGCGATGGCTTATGTCACCAAACTTGCGCCAACCATGTCAAAGGATCAGATCATTATTGCAACGGTTTCAGGCCGTGGTGATAAAGACTTGATGACGGTTGCACGTATTGATGGTGTTGAAATGGTTGAGATGTAAATCTCACTGAAAAAATAGGGAGGCATTTGCCTCCCTATTTTTTGTAGAGCTATGGGATTAGTTTGATTCGATCTGTCTTTGGTGCGGTCAGTGGAGAGTTCTGGCTGATATAACGCTCTAACACGTCAATATCTTGACCTCCCCCAATAGGATTTTTACCCTGTTTTAAAACCGTGAAGTTATCACCACCATCGGCAATAAAGCTGTTCACAGTAACGCGATAAGTCTGGGTATCGACCAATGCTTGTCCAGCAATCATAATATTGCTAGCACGAGGTGATACTGAAGCATCTTGTTTATAGGAATAACTCAATTCTTTCGATGGTTGTAGTATTCGAGGAGTGCCTGCATTTGCCCCAGACCATTGTTGTTCTAATAGTTCAAGGATTTGTTTGCCTGTTAAGCTGAGTGTGACCAACGAATTTCCAAAGGGTTGGACACTGAACACATCCCCAAATGTGATTTGATTATTGCCATTTATCAATAGATCTGCGCGGACGCCGCCCGGATTCATCAAGGTAAAATCTGATCCTTGGTTGCTGGCTGCAAGCGCTGCTGCTTGTTGCGCATCTGCAATCAAATTACCCAACGCAGTTTCGCCGCTCTCAGTACGATTGCGATCAATTACACTGGTTGCTGAGCCGACCACACGTGCAGAAATGGTCGCTACCGCAGGGCGATATTTATCTAAAATTGCTTCAATGCTCGGTGTTTTGCTAAATTTTTGATAAAGATCTGTGAGGTTGACTGTCGTTGTACCAGAGGTATAGCTTTCACTTTGTACAGGAACTTGAGAAGCATCTTTTTTGATGACATCACCAGTTTTTCCATCGAGTTCAAGTTGGATATTGGTAATGATCGTGCCGTATTGACCTGCTGAAGTGAGTAGAAAAGGCTTGGCTGGATTTTTGGTTGCATAATCACATATATAGGATTGATGGGTGTGACCAGAAACAACGACATCTACGGCTGGATCGAGACGTTCAAGCACGTCGATCAGTGGCCCACTCAGACCTTCACATGTTTTTTGATTAAACTTGGTACTTGGAGCCACTCCTTCGTGTACCACCATCACAATTGCTTCAATACCTTGTTTTTTTAATTCTGGAATCAACGCATTGACGGTATCTGCTTCGTCATGGAAATTTACATCGGTAATACCTGCCGCAGAAACAATACTTGGCGTCGCTTCGAGTGTTAAACCAATGAAGGCGACTGGAATACCACCATACGTTTTGACTTTATAGGCAGGGAACAACGTCTTTTTGGGATCAGCTTTCATCGAAACATTCGCTGCCAAAAATTCAAACTTTGCCCCAGAGAAGTTTGGATTAATTTGACAAGGTTTTGTGGTGGTGTATTGCTGGCAACCACCATTTTGTAAGCGGCGAAGTTCATCTGTCCCACGATCAAACTCATGGTTTCCAACCGCATTGAAATCAATTTGAATATCATTCATTGCTTCAATGGTAGGTTCATCTAAAAATAGTGATGAAATTAATGGTGAGGCACTAATCAAATCGCCAGCAGAAACGACCGCATTATTTGGATATTGGGCACGAAGTTTCTTAATTGCATCGGCAAAATAACTGACACCACCAACTGGAATGCGTACTGTTTGACTATGATCATGTGGATCTTCAGCTTCAATAAACCGCTTCGGTGGCTCTAAATTTCCATGAAAGTCGTTGAAAGCAAGCACGTTAATCGTTTGATTTTTACGTTCAACTTTGGGTGACTGTTTATCATCATTGTCATTACAAGCAGTGAGTGCCAATAACATGATGCACAATGCATTTACCTTAAAAATAGTACGTGTTTTCATGATTTTTTGATCAAGTGGTATAAGATTGTTTTTAAAGATAAAAGATCAGTATGAACCTTTGATGAAATAGTGTGCGATGATGGCTGTGCGTAGGCAGTACATTGATTTGGGGGGTTACATCCAAAGAATTAATATTGATGCAAAAATGATAGTCAATTGTACAATTTCCCGTCTATTATTGGCGTGGATGTGATTAAGCAACACGAAGCTGCAAAATCAAGGAACGAAAAATGGATTTGATACAAGCTAATGGTCAGCCGCGTTATGGGCGTTTCGATCAAGTACCATCACGAATTAATATCGACGACTATATTTATAAAACGCCTTATGGTCAGGTGCTGAAAGGGTGGCGTAAGCACCTTAAGTATAAAAAATTCAAATTCTGTGGTTTGCAACATGCGCATTTTAGTATTGGAATTGCGATCGTTGATTTATCGTGGGCTGGCCATGGTTTTTTCTATGTTTACGATCATCTATCTGGCAAAGTCATCGAATGGAATGCAATTCAACCTTTGGCGATCAATACACAACTTGATGAACAACCACTCTTTAGCCAAAGTCATTTTAAAAAATCGTCTTATCAGTTTGACATGCAACATGCCAATGGCGTGCGCTATATTCAAGTCACGAAATATGGCGAGATACAACTGAAAGCACGTATTTTTTGTGCTGGAACAGATGCACTGAGCTTGTGTAGTCCGACAGGCATTAATGGTTGGACGTACACCCAAAAGCAAACAACGCTGGCGGTCGAGGGATTTTTTATTAGTCCTGATCAGCAACGGATAGAGTTCGATGCCCAAAGTCTGGCTGCTTTAGATGATACTTGTGGTTTTTTACGACCAGAAACGGCTTGGTTTTGGCTGTCCTGTCAATTTCGTGATGCGCAAGGGCGTCGGATTGGGCTTAATCTTGCATCCGGTGTCAATGAAAGTTTTGGCAATGAAAATGCGTTATGGGTAGATGGGCGTTTATATCCACTCACAGATGTTTTATTTGAACAGCAGAATGAAAAAACGTGGTCGATTCGTTCTTTGGGTGGCTGTTTAAACTTAGTCATCGAAACAGGTTGGTGTCGTTTTGAAAATATTAATCTACGTTTAATTGGCAGTCAGTTTAATCAATGGCAAGCCAAAGTCAGTGGTACGATAGAACGTGAACAAATTGAATTGGTGCAGTTGGATCAGCAATATGGCTTGTTAGAACAGCATTATGCGAAGTGGTAAAAGAAATAAAAAATCCCCTAACTTAAAGGGGATTTTTTGATAAAGGATGAATTAAAGGCCTGCTTGCCAAAAAGCTTCACCCGCAGCAATTGGATCATTGGTCTTAGCCAAAGTAT
>OBJT01000306.1_pt1 | contig 13095 bp, 7 predicted proteins | sample 1519861 | NCBI WGS metagenome assembly OBJT01 (sample SAMN02401118, study PRJEB22541) | soil metagenome, isolate JX
CAAAACTATTTTCCAAGTATTATAATGTCCTAGTCGAGGGATGCTGCGACATTTGATTTGTATTATAAATCAACTTGCCAGGCTCGACGATCGGTTGAACATTCGTTTTAACCAACAACGGCATCCGCGAACAGAACGATCCATACTATTTTTTTCTAGGAGATCCTGATGAACGCGGTGAATGCTTCATTTACAGATTATAAAGTTGCTGATATTTCTCTTGCTGACTACGGTCGTAAAGAAATCAAACTCGCTGAAGCAGAAATGCCAGCTTTGATGGGTTTACGTAAGCGTTATGCAGCAGCTAAACCTCTTGCTGGCGCAAAAATTTTGGGTTGTATTCACATGACAATCCAAACAGCTGTTCTTATTGAGACGTTGATTGAACTCGGTGCTGAAGTTCGTTGGACTTCATGCAATATTTTCTCTACACAAGATCATGCTGCAGCGGCAATTGCTGCTCGTGGTATTCCAGTATTCGCTTGGAAAGGCGAAACTGAAGAAGAATACGTATGGTGCTTAGAACAACAAATCAATGTAAATGGCAAGCCTTGGGATGCCAACATGATTTTGGACGATGGTGGTGACTTAACAGCACTTGTTCATGACAAATACCCTGCTCTTTTAGAACGTATTCACGGCATTACTGAAGAGACCACAACAGGCGTACAACGCCTATTAGAAATGTGGAAAGACGGTTCACTTAAAGTTCCTGCAATTAACGTGAACGATTCAATTACCAAATCGAAGAATGATAACAAATACGGTTGCCGTCACTCATTAAATGATGCAATCAAACGTGCAACTGACATGCTACTTTCTGGTCGTCGTGCACTTGTGATTGGTTACGGTGATGTCGGTAAAGGTTCTGCACAATCTTTACGTCAAGAAGGCATGATCGTTCGTGTAACTGAAGTTGATCCAATTTGTGCAATGCAAGCTTGTATGGATGGTTACGAAGTTGTTTCTCCATATAAAAATGGCGTACAAACTGGTAAGAAAGAAGACATCAACCATGATCTATTAGGTAATACTGATCTTGTTGTGACAACGACTGGTAACTACCATGTATGTGATGCTGCAATGTTAGATAGCTTAAAAGCTGGTGCAGTAGTTTGTAACATCGGTCACTTTGATACTGAAATCGACACTGCTTATTTACGTGGTTACAAATGGGTTGAAGTGAAGCCACAAGTACACCAAGTTTATCGTTCAGAAGATGAAAGCAATTACTTAATTCTTCTTTCAGAAGGTCGTTTAGTCAATCTTGGTAATGCAACTGGTCACCCTTCACGTGTGATGGATGGTTCTTTCGCTAACCAAGTATTGGGTCAAATGCATTTATTTGCTGAAAAATTTGCTGATCTTCCTGCTGATCAAAAGCAAGCTGCAATCCGTGTAGAAGTACTTCCTAAGAAACTAGACGAAGAAGTTGCTGCGGCAATGGTTGTTGGCTTTGGTGGTGTTTTGACACAATTAACTCAAGTACAAGCTGATTACCTCGGTGTGCCTGTTGAAGGTCCATTCAAATCTGACGCTTACAAATACTAAGAATCTTAGGGCAGACGTTATACGGACTGCCCTTTTTTCTAAAAATTTCCAAGCGATTTTAAAAAGGATTTGAAATGACGAAACGTGTTCCTATTTCTTTTGAGTTTTTCCCACCAAAAACTGATGCTGGTGCAGAAAAATTAAAAGTTGTTCATCAAGAACTTCAACTGCTAAATCCAGAGTTCTTTTCCATTACTTATGGTGCTGGTGGTTCTACCCGTGAACGTACTTTAGCTGCGATTGATGATTTTAATGGCAAAGGTACGCCTGTTGCACCTCACCTTTCATGTATTGGTGATGACAAAGTGCGTATTGCTGAACTATTAGATTTATACAAATCTCAAGGTATTGATCGCATCGTAGCACTACGTGGTGACTTACCTTCAGGTCAGGTGGGTTTAGGCGAGTTGCCTTATGCACAGGACTTGGTTCGCTTTATTCGTGAACATTCAGGTGATCACTTCCATATTGAAGTTGCAGCTTATCCCGAAATGCATCCACAAGCGGACAGCTTTGATGCTGATATCAAGCGTTTTATAGAGAAAGTTCAAGCTGGAGCAAATGCAGGAATCACTCAATTCTTCTTTAATCCAGATGCTTATTTCTATTTCATTGAACGTCTTGAGAAAGCTGGGGTAAGCATCCCAATTGCACCAGGAATCATGCCTATTACCAATGCAAGTAACTTAATTCGTTTTGCTGATGGTACAGGCGCTGAAATCCCGCGCTGGATTCGTAAACAGCTTTCTGCTTACGGCGATGACAGTGCAAGCATTAAAGCTTTTGGTCATGAAGTGATTTTAAAACTCTGTGAGCGTTTAATTGCTGGCGGCGCACCAACTCTTCACTTCTATTCAATGAACCAAACCGAACCAACCCGACAACTCGTTGTCGATCTTGGTCTCAATTAATTTGTAAGAGCTCTACCCAAGCATGAATCGTTTTTATATCGAAACTGAATTAAATACTGGCAACACCATCGAACTAACAGAATCAGTGTTTCATCATTGGGTACGTGTGCTTCGCGCAAAAGAACAAGAACAAGCCATCTTCTTCAATGGGAAAGGTGGCGAGTATCTTGTCACTCTCACAGAAATCAACAAAAAAAATGCTTTGGTGTCGATTGATCAATTTAATAAATTAGATCGTACTGCGCCTTTTAATGTTGTTTTGGGTCAAGTGATGAGTAAAGGTGATCGTATGGATTATGCGATTCAAAAAGCCACCGAACTGGGCGTGACCACAATTCAACTATTAACCAGCGATCGCTGTGAAATGCGATTAAAGTACGATCGTGACCAAAAAAAACTGGATCATTGGCAATCTGTTGCAATCGCTGCCTGTGAACAATGCGGAATGAACCGTGTGCCTGAAATTCTAGCGCCTATTTCTCTTAATGACTGGGTTAAATCTGAATTACCGACATCTCGTTTTGTACTTGCCCCTAATAAAGATCAAACAAATATACTACTGAATAGTACGCCTGATATTGCATTATTAATTGGTCCAGAAGGTGGACTTAGTGAAACAGAAATCGAAACAGCAAACCAATACCAATTTAAAAACTGGTGTATCGGTGATCGCGTTTTGAGAACGGAAACAGCCCCCGTTGTTGCTCTATCTATTTTAAACTATCACTTTTCAAGCAAATGATGCATTTACATTGCTTTTCAATGGGTTTAACGTTAACTTAAATAAACTCAACGCTATAGTTTACAAAGAATAAAGACTGTAGGTACTGATAAAAGAAAAGGATTATTCTTGTATGTCTGGGGTTCAGAAACAAGGTTTAGCGCCATTTATCTATACGGATCAAATTAATTACTCTAGTCATATCAGATCCTTTGTTCTTAGCGTATTGGGTATATGTGTTTTAGACTATGCATTATTTGGTCTTTTCTATTCTTTTACTCCAAATATCTTTACCGCTTGGATCAGCATCACTGCCGTTTTTCTTCTAATTTTCTTTTTTTTGTGCCGTTTTTCCTTGAAGTGTTATTCATCTCCAGCCTTTATTAAAAGAAGTCATGTTTTATTCCAAATTGTTTGTTTTAGCACTGGTTTGTTGCTCGGTATCAACTCCATCATTATTACGTATTACCTGATACATGAGGTTCCACAACTAACTGGATCACATATTCTGACATTAACTGCGCTATTACTAACAACCTCACATATCATCGCGCTAACATTTCTTACTCAGCATATTCGTTATTTCTTTCTGTTTTTTCTTCCAAGTGTTCTGCCCCTGATTATTTCACATTTGTTATCTCGGGATCATCAACACACCTTGTTTTACCTCGCATATTACTTCACCTTTTTTGCAACTTTATTATGCGCACATGCCACTTTCAAGATTCATAAGCATCTATCTCAAGTGCTTGAGAAAAATAAGCAATTAGTCGATGTTGCAGAGCAGCACAATCAATGGACTGAGGAGCTGTGTCAACAATTACAACATGAAGTAAATAAATCCAAGGACATCGAAGCTCAACTACAATTCAATAACCATTTGTTAGAGCAAAAAGTACGTGATCGTACTTATGATCTCACTCAAATGAATGAAAGTTTAGAAGAACATCGTCAAAACTTAGCTTTTGCACATGAGACAGCCGGTATCCGCCCTTGGGAATGGAACTTAGAAAACCAAACTGTTGGTGTCACCAATACCCATAGCCAAGCGGTCAAAAGAGATTCTGAAAATCACTACACGCTGCTACATAAGATTGTTCATCCTGATGATATCGAACGCGTAAAAAATGCCTTATACCGTCATATATGTGGTGAAACCTTGCGCTATGAAGAAACTTACCGTATTAAACGTCCAAATGGTGAATGGTCTTGGATTCACGATGTAGGACAAGTGATCCAACGTCATCCAGAAGATCAAACACCTTTACGAATGGTTGGCATTCATCGAGATATTAACCAAGAGCGTAAAGACCAAGAACGACTTAAACTTTCTGCAAGCGTATTTGAACAAGCTTCTGAAGGAATTTTCATACTCGATGAAAATTTTAATTACATTGAGGTGAACCCTAAATATGAACAAATTACCGAACTTGATAAACAAGCCATTTTAGGCAAGCAACTTTTTGAAATTACAAAGCAAAATAAGCTGCACCACCAAAACTTCCAACTTTCGATTTTAGACACTTTAGCTCATGAACACGAATATGAGGGAGAGTTCCAAGAAACCTATCATTCAGAAAAATCATGTTTCTTGTGGATGCATATTAATGCAGTTAAAGATGAACAAGATCGAGTAATCAATTATATCGGTATCGTTTCTGATCAAACTGAACGAAAGCATCAGGAACAAAGATTATCTTATCTTACCAACTACGACACACTAACGGACTTGCCAAATCGGTTCTATTATCAGCAGCAACTGCATCAATATCTAGTGAATGAAGCAGCCATACAACATCTCGCTGTCATTCGTTTGAATATAGATCGCTTTCGGACACTCAATGAACTGGTCAGTAATCAAGCTGGCAATGAATTGCTTAAACAAGTCGCGCAGCGATTACGTATTAGCAATATCGATGCATTATTGGTTGCGCATTTAAGTGCTGATGATTTTGCGATTATTTATGAAATGTCCCCTTTACACCCACCTATTCATCAATTGTGTAACAATATTGTCGAGAACTTCAGCCAACCATTTTATATTGCTGAGCAAGAGTACTTTGTGAGTGTTTCCATCGGTGTAGCGATGTTTCCTGAGCATGGTCGTCAAGTCGATAATTTAAATACTCATGCAGAACAAGCATTGAATGAGGCTAAGCGTTTAGGCGGCAACACTATTCGTTACTATTCAAATGAAAGAGCTAACTTAGCGGCACAGTATTCTGATTTAGAACTTGATCTAAGAAAAGCAATCCAAAACAATGAGCTTGTCGTTTACTATCAACCCAAAATGACTACACACGATAATCTGGTGAATGGTTTCGAAGCACTTATACGCTGGGAGCACCCAAGTAAAGGGCTGATCATGCCTGATATCTTTATTCCATTGGCAGAAAGCACCAGCTTAATTTCTGATATCGGACAATTTGTATTACATCAGGCAGCAAAACAATTACAGAGATGGATTGAGCTGGGTTATCCTCAAGTCCATATTGCGGTCAACATCGTTGTACAACAAGTTCTCCGTGGGCAATTATTACATGATGTGGATACGATTTTATCGCAATATAAAATCTCTGGTCATAATCTAGAATTAGAAATCACAGAGTCTGCATTCTTAGAGAATACTGAAACAGTGAAAACGGTATTAAAAGCATTAAAAGATCGCCATATCTCAATCGCATTAGATGATTTTGGAACTGGATATTCATCCCTCGCCTATTTAACTGAATATCCTATAGATACCTTAAAAATTGACCGAGCTTTTATTTCTAAGATTGGTAACTCTAAACAAGATGCGATCGTAAATGCCATGATCGCCATGGGCAAAACCATTGGCTTAAAAGTTGTAGCGGAAGGTGTGGAAACTGAAGCGCAAAGAGACTACTTGCAAAAACAAAATTGTGACATCTTGCAGGGTTATCTATTTGCCAAGCCATTGACCGCTTTAGACGCAACCAAATTTCTACAGCAGCATAGCTAACTGTCAACCGCAAGATCTTACATTTACAGCGATAATTTACGACTTTACCCCTTCATTTTAGTTGAAAATAATTTGTCAATAAGTCGTATCATTCAGTGAAAATAAGCTATTTTGACTGGGCGAAAGCATGAACTAGTGCTATATTCTTGTGCACTTATCTTAATATAATAATCAGTCATATATATGCATGATTATTATCGGAACAATCGAGACTCAGATGGACGATCAATCTTTAAAACAAGCCGCTTTGTATTACCATGAATTTCCTACTCCTGGAAAAATCAGTGTGACACCTAGCAAGCAGCTCGTTAACCAACGAGATTTAGCGCTTGCATATTCCCCTGGTGTTGCAGCTCCATGTTTAGAAATCGAACGTGACCCTTCTGCCGCTGCGAAATATACAGCGCGTGGTAACTTGGTTGCCGTCGTGAGTAATGGTACAGCAGTTCTTGGTTTAGGGAACATTGGTCCTTTAGCATCCAAGCCTGTTATGGAAGGTAAAGGCGTACTTTTCAAAAAATTTGCAGGCGTTGATGTCTTTGATATTGAAATCGCGGAAAATGATCCAGATAAAATCGTTGATATCGTTGCTGCATTAGAACCAACTTTTGGTGGTATTAACCTTGAAGATATTAAGGCACCAGAATGTTTCTATATCGAGAAAAAACTACGCGAACGCATGAAAATTCCTGTGTTCCATGATGATCAACATGGCACAAGTATTATCGTAGGTTCAGCATTACTCAACGCGCTCCAAATCGTAAATAAGAAAATCGATGAAATCAAAATCGTCGCTTCAGGTGCAGGTGCTGCTGCACTGTCATGCCTAGATTTGTTGTGTGCTCTAGGTGTAAACAAAGAAAATATCATTGTTGCTGACTCTCGCGGCCTCCTTACCACTTCACGTGATGGATTGGATGATTCGAAAAAGCGCTATGTTCAAGACATTAAAGCAACGCAATTAAATGAAGTGATTGCTGGCGCAGACATGTTCTTGGGTCTTTCTGCGGCAGGCATTTTAACCAAAGAAATGGTTAAAGAAATGGCTGAGAATCCGATCATTTTTGCGCTTGCGAACCCTGATCCTGAGATTCTACCTGAACATGCACATGAAGTACGTCCAGATGTCATTATGGCAACAGGTCGTTCAGATTATCCAAACCAAGTAAATAATGCACTTTGCTTCCCATATATTTTCCGTGGCGCGTTAGATGTAGGTGCAACCACCATTAACGAAGAAATGAAAATTGCCTGTGTACATGCTATTGCGCGTATGGCACATGTAGAAGCAGATGCGGCTACCTACGGTGAAAAGTCAGCCTCATTTGGTCGTGATTACTTAATCCCACGCCCGCTTGATCAACGTTTAATTTTAGAAATTGCACCAGCAGTTGCAAAAGCGGCAATGGATTCTGGTGTTGCTACTCGCCCGATCGAAGATTTCTCAGCATATCGTCAACGACTTTCTGAGTTTGTTTATAACTCAGCATTCTTGATGAAACCAATCTTTGCACAAGCAAAAACCGACCCTAAACGTATTGCTTATGCTGAAGGCGAAGATGAGCGTGTATTACGCGCCGTTCAAATCGCAGTAGATGAAGGCTTGGCAAAACCAATCTTGGTAGGTCGTACGACGGTAATCGAAGCAAATATCAAGAAGTTAGGCTTACGTTTACAGCATGGCGTAAATATTGAAATCGTTGATCAAGAGCAAAATCCGTTATATGAAGAGTTCTGGAAAGACTACTATCAAACAATGCAACGCAAAGGTGTAACGGTTGAATATGCGCAACGTGAAACTCGTCGTCGCTCAACATTGATCGCAGCTTTACTTGTGAAGTTTGGTAAAGCAGACGGTATGCTTTGCGGTACTTACAGCAGCTATGATATTCATTTAGATTTTGTGCGTAATGTGATTGGTCTAAAAGAAGGTCGCAGCACATTCTTTACCCTGAATGCATTGATGCTTGAAGATCGCAATTTGTTTATTGCTGATACATATGTCAATACCAATCCAACAGCGGCACAGTTAGCTGAAATGACAATTTTGGCTGCAGAAGAAGTACGCCGCTTTGGTATTACACCACGTGTAGCCCTGCTCTCTCACTCAAGTTTTGGCAGTGATCAACAAGACGCAAGCGCCCAGAAAATGCGTGAAGTCTATCGTTTACTTACAGAACAAGCGCCTGATTTAGAGGTTGAAGGTGAGATGCACGGTGATGCAGCACTTGACGAAAATATCCGTCATTTTGCATTCCCAAATTCGCGCTACAAAGGCTCAGCAAATTTGTTAATTATGCCGAATCTAGATGCAGCAAACATTTCATTTAATCTGTTAAAAGCAACTTCTGGCAATAATGTAACTATTGGGCCAATTTTGTTAGGTGCTGCTAAACCAGTTCATATTTTGACACCAACGGCAACAACACGTCGTTTGATCAATATGACAGCGTTAACTGTTGCAGAGATCCAACAAAGTCAAAACTAAAGTTTAGCAAGAGCTTGCCTATAAAAGCTCCTCATGAGACTTGAGAAAACCTCTGTTCTGTAGCATGATTGTGTGACATAGGGCTTATTAACAGTTCATTTATGATTGCGACAGAGAATGTTTTTTAGATGATACAAGGAATGAATTGTGAAGTTTAGTTACTCTAAATAAACAATGAATGACGATGTAGCAGCAAAAAACATTCCTGTCCCAAAGGGTTATAGCTAAAATTGCTCCATACTGCGTTGAAAAACTTGACAAGGGTGTCGCCATTGCCTGCGTTTTTCGCCTTGTCTGAATCAATTTTAGCAAATAACGCAATTCATCAATGAATTGCTAATAAGCCCTCAAAGAGGTTTTTTCATGCAAGTTTATTTAGTAGGCGGTGCTGTTCGAGATCAGTTACTTGGGCATCCCTATCACGAAAAAGATTATGTTGTGGTCGGTGCAACACCCGATCAATTGCTCGCTGAGGGTTATCAGCCCGTTGGCAAAGACTTCCCTGTATTTCTACATCCTAAAACAAAAGAAGAATATGCACTTGCCCGTACAGAAAGAAAATCAGGCGTTGGTTATCATGGCTTTCAATTTTTCACTGATGCAGATGTGAGCTTAGAAGAGGATCTCATCCGAAGAGATCTAACCATTAATGCCATGGCAATGGATGCCAACGGTCAAGTCTATGACCCATATGGTGGTCAAAAAGACTTAGAGCAAAAAATCCTTCGCCATGTCTCTCATGCATTTACCGAAGATCCATTACGTGTACTACGTGTTGCTCGATTTGCTGCACGGTATGAATCTTACGGATTCAAAATTGCAGATGAAACATTACACTTGATGCGGGAAATTGCTGAGTCTGGTGAGTTAAATGAATTAACACCTGAGCGTGTGTGGAAAGAAACAGCACGAGCATTGATGGAAGATCATGCTGATGTGTATTTCAAAATTCTTAGAGAATGTCATGCTCTAAAAATTTTATTTCCAGAAGTTGATGCACTTTTTGGCGTTCCGCAACGACCTGAATACCACCCAGAAATCGATTGTGGTATCCATACATTAATGGCGCTTCAGCAAGCTTGTAAAGCAGACTATGCCTTAGATGTAAGATTTGCCGTATTAGTACATGACTTAGGCAAAGCACTCACACCTGCGGAGGAACTCCCAAGACATGTGATGCATGAAGAACGCGGTATACAACCTGTCACAGTATTATGCGATCGCTTAAAAGTTCCCACACACCTCAAAAATCTAGCTTTGACAGTATGTAAAGAACATTTAAAGTGCCATCAAGTACAAATCTTAAAGCCAGGCACGCTTTGGCGTTTTCTACAACGTTTAGATGTATTGCGTCGCCCTGAAAAAGTTAGAGCATTTGTGCAAGCGTGTGAATGTGATGCACGAGGGCGTTTAGGTATGGAAGACCGCCCATATCCTCAAGCACAATTTATACTCAATGCCATGGATATAGTGAGAAATATCCGTGCTCAAGACCTACCAGAACACGTTAAAGGTCCTGAAATCGGTGAAATGTTAATTCAATATAGAATTGAAGCTTTAGCAGATTTCAAAGCACAACTTGAGAAACAATAAACTTAAGCTATAAAAAAACCCAGTCATAATGACTGGGTTTTTTAGAAGATACGAATTACTTCGCAGCAGCTTGTGCAGCAGCAACTTCTTCAGCAAAGCTCATTTCAGCTTTCTTCTCAATACCTTCACCTACTTCAAAGCGAGTGAATTGAGCAACAACTGTACCAGTCGCTTTTAGTACATCAGCAACTTTCTTATCGTTGTCGATAACATACATTTGACGATCAAGTGCTACTTCGTTCAAGTATTTCTCAACAGAACCAGTAACCATTTTCTCAACGATGTTTGCAGGCTTACCAGATTCTAAAGCTTTTGCTTCAGCAATTTCTTTCTCTTTAGCGATCAAGTCAGCTGGAACAGCTTCAGCATTTACTGCAACTGGGTTGAACGCAGCAACGTGCATTGCAATACCTTTACCAGTATCAGCATCACCTGTGTAAGAAACAACGACACCGATTTTTAAACCGTGCTTGTAAATAGCCAAGTTTTCGCCTTCAACGATTTGAGCACGACGTACTTGGATGTTTTCACCGATTTTTTGAACAAGTGCAACACGCGCTTCTTCAACAGTAGAACCATCTTCAAGTTTAAGTTCAGCAATTTTCGCAGCATCAGTTTCATTTGCAGCAAGTGCAGCTGTCGCTACTTTATCAGAGAAGTTTTTGAAGTTTTCGTCTTTAGCAACGAAGTCAGTTTGACAGTTAACTTCAACAAGAATCGCTTTATTACCGTTTTGAACGATCGTGATCGCACCATCAGCAGCAATGTTGCCTGCTTTTTTAGCAGCTTTTGCTTGACCTGATTTACGAAGGTTATCAATCGCAAGTTCGATGTCACCGCCTGCTTCTGTTAATGCTTTTTTGCATTCCATCATTGCAAGACCAGTACGGTCACGTAATTCTTTTACCATGCTTGCAGTAATTGCAGTCATGTTGATCTCCTAAAATCGGTAGAATATAAATCTGTTCAACAAAAACGGCCCAAAGGTTTCTCTGGGCCGTTTTGCTTTCTCGACGCTCAATTTGTCATCATTTTAAATCACAAAAATGACAAGCTTGCGTCAAAACGCATTAAGCCTCAGGAGCTTCTTTAGCAGCTTCTTCGCCTTTCGCTTGTGCATTCGCTTGTGATTGAGCGTATTCTTTACCAGCAAGAATCGCATCAGCCATAGCTGAAGCATACAAAGTAACTGCACGGATCGCATCATCGTTACCCGGAATAACGTAATCAACGTTGTCTGGGTTAGAGTTTGTATCAACGATACCGATTACAGGAATACCTAAGTTTTTAGCTTCTTTAATTGCAATCGCTTCGTGATCAACGTCGATTACAAATAATGCGTCAGGTAAACCACCCATGTTTTTAACGCCGCCTAAAGCACGTTCAAGTTTTTCCATCTCACGAGTACGTTCTAAAGCTTCACGTTTAGTAAGCTTAGCAAAAGTACCGTCTTGAGATTGAGTTTGAAGATCTTTTAAACGGTTGATAGATTGGCGAAGTGTTTTCCAGTTCGTCAACATACCACCTAACCAACGGTGATCTACATATGGTTGACCAGCACGTTGAGCTTGTTCACGGATGATGTTAGAAGCAGCACGTTTCGTACCAACGAATAATACTTTGTTCTTTTTGCTCGCCAAGTTGTTAACAAAGTTCAAAGCATCATTTAACGCAGGAACAGTGTGCTCAAGGTTGATGATGTGAATTTTGTTACGCGCGCCAAAAATGTATTGACGCATTTTTGGGTTCCAGAAACGAGTTTGGTGACCAAAGTGTGCGCCTGCTTGAAGAAGGTCGCGCATGCTTACGTTGTAATCTGCCATTTTCTTTACCTTAAAGTTTGGGTTAGGCCTCCATATATCCGCATTCTCCACCCAAGGGATTGCTGTTACTTTATCAGTGGTTGCGACAGAGGACACTTTTTAGACAATACAAGGCATGAATAGTGCAATTTAGCACTCTAAATGAACTATTCATAACGCCGTAGTGTCAAAAAACGACCCTGTCCCATAGGGTTGTGGCTAAAATTCCCTCATACTTCGTTATGAAACTTGATAAGGGAATACCATTACCAGCGTTTCATGCCTCGCATGCAGAAATTTTAGCCTACAACGCAACTCACATATAAAGTGACAACAATCCCTAGAAGCACCCAGAGTAATGTGTCGATATATGTGCGGATTTTTTTACGACTATAATTATCAGATAATTTCGTAAAATATATTCACGAAAAGCATTTGATAAAATAGGCGGCTATTTATACCATAGACACTTGCAAATTACCAAAAGTTTTTAGAGATCATGAATACAACTTATACAGCTCCTCGTCGATTAATTAAAACACCTGAAGAAATTGAAAAGATGCGTGTTGCAGGGAAATTGGCTGCTGAAGTTTTAGACATGATTAAACCGCATATTAAAGCGGGTGTGAGTACACTAGAACTCGATACAATCTGTCGCAATCATATTGAAAATGTACAAGATGCTATTCCCGCTTGTGTTGGCTACGGTGCAGCACCAGGTCGTCCTGCTTTCCAACACTCGATTTGTACTTCTGTTAACCATGTTGTTTGTCATGGTATTCCATCTGAGAATAAAATTTTAAAAAACGGCGACATTCTAAATATTGATGTCACTGTCATTAAAGATGGATATCATGGTGATACCAATATGATGTATATCGTTGGCGGTGAAACGTCTATTTTGGCAAATCGCTTGTGTTCAGTTGCTCAGGAAGCCATGTATCGTGGTATGGCCACAGTCAGAGATGGTTCATACCTTGGTGATGTTGGACACGCCATTCAACAATATGTTGAGTCTGAACGCTTCAGTGTAGTACGTGAATACT
>OBJT01000307.1_pt1 | contig 13086 bp, 13 predicted proteins | sample 1519861 | NCBI WGS metagenome assembly OBJT01 (sample SAMN02401118, study PRJEB22541) | soil metagenome, isolate JX
CAAAATTTCAACTGGTCACTTTTTGACGTGACATATATCACATTTATGCCAGGCTTAATTTATCTTTAGCGAAGAACAAGGAGATTACGATGAGTTCATTTACTAACAAAACGCCGCTCACCCATCAATATCCAACACCTCCCTTCAAAAAACAATTACAGGATTTTCCTGGGCTGGCCGCCAAAATGGAACCGCGCCCGGATCATGGTGAAACCAGCTATCGTGGCACTGGTCGTTTAACCGGGCGTAAAGCGCTGATTACCGGCGGCGATTCCGGGATTGGTCGTGCGGTGGCGATTGCTTACGCACGTGAAGGTGCCGACGTGGCGATAAATTACCTGCCCGATGAAGAACAGGATGCGGCAGAGGTGATCAAACTGATTGAAGCGGAAGGTCGCAAGGCGATTGCCATCCCGGGTGATATTCGTTCCGAATCTTTTTGCCAACAACTGGTGAAGGAAGCGGCGGCGAAACTCGATGGTCTGGATATTTTGGTCAATAACGCCGGTCGCCAGCAGTTCAATGAATCGATTCGTACCCTCTCGACGGAAGATTTTGATGCAACGTTTAAGACTAACGTTTATGCCATGTTTTGGATAACCAAAGCGGCGCTGGAGTATTTACCAGCGGGTTCATCGATCATTAACACCTCGTCAGTGCAGGCGTACGATCCCAGCGCGATCCTGCTGGATTACGCTCAGACCAAAGCGTCCATTGCGGCCTTTACTAAAGCCCTTGCCAAGCAACTGGGTAAAGACCAAATCCGCGTGAACGCCGTGGCGCCGGGTCCTTACTGGACTGCGCTTCAGGTTTGTGGCGGCCAACCGCAGGAGAAAGTGGAGAAATTTGGCGCTTCTGCACCACTGGGCCGACCTGGTCAGCCCGCTGAAATTGCGCCGCTCTATGTGACGTTTGCGGAAACCACCAACAGCTTCACATCCGGACAAGTTTGGTGTTCTGATGGCGGCACCGGCACGGTTTAACCACGATAAAGGGCGCATCCATATTGATGCGCCCTGTTCGATCTTACCCCGATGTTTTCAGGCGCGGTGTACGAAACACCAGCATGATACCGAGCAGAATAGCCAGCATTCCCATCATCCCCGACCATGGCAACGCATTACCTAACAGCAGGTAATCCAGCACTGCGGTTATCACCGGAACCAGATAAAATAAACTGGTGACGTTAACGATGCTTCCCGCACTCAGCAGCCGATACAGCAGCAGCTGCGCCACCACTGAGATCATCACCCCGAGAAACAGCACGGAAATCCAGAAGTGCAATGTAAAGTCGATATGGAAGGCTTTGACCGGTAGCAGCAGCGCACATAGCGCCAGGCTCACCGCGTATTGCAGCGGCAACACCTGTGCAGGATGCTGCGAAACTTTTTTCTGCATGATGGCGCCAAACGTCATACACAGCAGAGCGCCCAGAGCGAAGACTATGCCGCTCAACGGCAACTGCGATGCCGCCAGACTGCGCCACACCAGCAGTATCAATCCCGCTAAGGCGATCACCAATCCCAACAACCGAGTGCCCTGCATGCGCCGTTCCACGAGACAGAGCGTCAGGATCGGTTGTATGCCCATGATGGTGGCGATTAAACCTGGCGTCACCCCCTCGGCCATCGCCTGGAAGTAACACACCGAATAGGCACCAATCAAAATCAGCCCGGTGAACATCACCGTTTTTCGGCTGCCCGCATCGGGTAACCAGCGACGCCGAAAAATGCCCACCAGCATTAATGCGGCAAGCGCCACGCTGAAGCGCACAATCAACAGCGCCATCGGTGATGCATTGTCTAAACCAAGGCGAGAGAAGATGGCCGCACTGCCCCACAGCAGCACAAAGCTCGACGTCGCTGCTTGCGACGTCAAAGACGAAGAACGCATGAAAATGCTCCTAAAACAAACGTTGTAAATTTAAGTGTGAAGAATTCCGGTTCTTAACGAACCACAACGATTGCCGGAGGCGGCGGTGGGCAGCAGATTGCATACAGGCCATGTGCATATGACGAAAAAGGTACGATAGAAAGTGTCATTGACTCTGACCTGTAATGAAGAATAGAAATTTGAGAAACAAAAAATTAACAGATGATGTTGCTTTTGTCATCCGTTCAACCGGGTCGGAAAGACCTCGCGCAGCCACTCAATAAACAGCCTCAAACGCTGCGTCAGGTGACGATTTTGCGGATAAACCACATGGAATGGATAGCGTACCGGTCGCCAGTCGCTGAGAATTTCCACCAATGCGCCAGAATTGAGGTCAGCTGCAGCTGCATAGCGAAACGTCTGGATGATGCCCAACCCCGCCACAGCCGCGACAAGATGGGCATTACTCTCATTAATGCCAATTCGATGTTCGATTTTAAGTTCGCGCTTTTCGCCATTGACCGTATAGCGGAACGGAAACGCACGTCCCGTTTGTGAGGATACATAGCTCACCATGCGATGACCGTTTTTTAGTTCCTCTGGGTAAGCTGGCACGCCATAGGTTTTCAGATAGCCTGGTGATGCACAGGTAATCATTTCCGCATCGCCCAGATGACGTGCCACCAAGGAAGAGTCACTCAGCGGACCACCACGAATCACACAATCAACGTTATCACCGATCAAATCCACCGCGCGGTCTGACACCCCCAGATCTATGCGAATCTCAGGAAAACGCGCAACGAAATCCGGCAGCATCGGAATCAACACATCGCGTGCCGTCGACCCACCGATATCAACGCGTAAATAACCCCGAGGCGTGCCGCTTTCTGTATTAAAAGCACTGTCGATGTCTTCCAAATCACGCACGATGCGCAACGCCTTTTCATAGTAATCGCGTCCTTCTGGCGTCACTGTGACGCGTCGCGTCGTGCGCTGAAGCAAACGAACGCCGAGATGGGCTTCCAGCTCTTGCACCAGTTTGCTTAAGGTTGCATTCGGCATATCCAACGAATCAGCCGCCCGCGTAAAGTTTCCCGCTTCCACGACGCGAGCGAATGCCCGAATTGCCATCAACTGATCCATCTCATTATCCATACGCAGAAAAAGTTGAGTCAATTTTACACCATTTTTCTGCAATGACAGTTAGCGCGTTTGTGGTGCTTGGGTGAGCGGATTGTTGCAATACGTGGAAGCAGCAGCTGAATAACATCGTCCTGCTGCCATTAAATAGCAAGGCATGGCAGACAGGGCAACGTATATCAGTTCCTTGTTTATACTTGGGCCACAGGAATTTCATCAATCTGATGGTAGATACTCAGCCCCAAAGCCTCACCGACTTGCACATCCTTGTCTGCTCCCGTCGAAGCGCCCGGCATGCGTAAGATGGCATCACAACGTTGGATAAGCCGATGCGCAACCGGATACAAGAAGGCTTCACTGATTTCATCGCCAATCTGCTGTGAGCCTGCCGCACTGGCCAGAGGTAACGCCAGCCATTCACCAATTACGGGAATGTGCCCTTTTTGATATACCTGCAAGGCCATCTTATCGAGCAGCTGCATGTTGTTTTCGATCAGAGCCTGATCGCCATTGGTGCCACTGCGTACCGGACCCGCAATCAGAATCATCATGGCTTCTTCTCCTCAAATTGAATGTTTAGCGCCAGGTGTTGTAGCAACATGATGGTTTTGGCATCCACAATCTCACCGCTGCGGATCGCCGCCAGTGCTTGATGAAGGGGCCATTCCAGCACTTCAATATCTTCACCCTCTTCTTCGAGACCACCACCGGCATGCTGTCGGTCGTCATCGCTATACTCCGCAATAAAGAAAAAGAGTTTTTCAGTCACCGAGCCTGGGCTCATATAGGCTTCCATCACTTTCTCAACATTGCGAACGGTGTAACCGGTCTCTTCCTGCGCTTCGGCAATGATGCGCGCCTCCGGCGAGGCGTTATCCAGCAAACCCGCAGCGGCCTCAATCAAAAAGCCATCATGCCCATTGATAAAAATGGGAAAACGAAACTGGCGCGTCAGCACCACCGTTTGTTTACGACGATGATAAAGTAGGATCACCGCGCCATTCCCACGGTCATACGCTTCGCGGCTTTGTTCTTGCCAACTGCCGTCGGCACGCTGTAATTCGAAGGTGTATTTTTTGAGCGTGTACCAGTTGTCAGATAACAACTGCTCACGAATATGACGGACTTTTTGCTGCATGTTTAACCTCCACCTGATGACAAAGCAGACGTTAACATGCATAATCGTGCAAATACAAGCAAAAACACGAACGAGAAAATAATGCTTTCCAGCCAACGTAAACAACAGATTCTGGCGATCCTTGCCGACGAAAAACAGGTAATGTCCAGTGAGTTAAGCCAGCGATTTGAGGTCTCTGAGGACTCTATCCGGCGCGATCTTCGAGAATTGGCCAGCGAGGGATTGCTGCAGCGCGTGCATGGAGGAGCGCTGCCGGTTTCTGCCGCTATTGCGCCTTTTGAAACACGCAAAAACGTGCAAATAAGTTCTAAACGCCTGATCGCGCAAAAAGCGGTACAGCTAATCCAGCCTGGTCAGGTGGTGATCATTGATGGCGGGACCACCACGGCAGAGATGGTACAGTTGTTACCCAAAACATTGGCCTTTACTGTGGTCACCCACAGCCCAAGTATCGCAGTGGCGCTGGTCGATTTTCCGTTGGTTGAGGTGATCATGATTGGTGGCCAACTGTACCGTCACTCGGTGGTCGCCGTAGGATCAGCGGTGCTCGAAGCGATTGCTCACATCAATGCCGATCTGTTTTTTATGGGCGTCACGGGCGTGCACAAAACCGCAGGGTTAACCACGGGCAACTATGAAGAGGCCGGTGTGAAGCGTGCGCTGGCAGCCCGTGCGGCGGAGACAGTGGTGATGGTGTCCAGGGAGAAGCTTAATTCGGCATCAGCCTTTGCCATTGGCGATTTATCCCTTGCCAGTACGCTGATTGTGGATGGTGAACCTGATAGCGCCATGCAGCAGTTATTGCAGCAAAAGCAGATTACCCTGCTGTAAATCGCACCACTTTAGGCTACCGTGCTATGAGCATTCACTCATAGTGCTGGAGCCAATGATGAGAGATTTACCGCCTACCGCTACCCTGCGGGCCTTTGAAGTCGCAACACGTCATGCAACTTTTACCGCCGCCTCCGAAGAGCTGCATATCACGCAAAGTGCCGTGAGCCATCAGCTAAAAAATTTGGAGGAAATTTGGGGACTTCAGCTTTTTCAACGCGGTAAAACGCTGACATTGACCCCCGCAGGTGCTGCTCTGGCACCGATTGTGCGCGAATTTTTCCATAAACTAGAAGCCACGCTAGCCGATCAACGTGAACAGGTCGGCCGTGTGCGATTGCGAGTCAGCACCACATACTCCTTCGCGCTGAAATGGCTACTTCCACGCCTGCCGAGTCTGGCTGAACAACATCCTGAAATAAAGGTGACGATCGAGAGCACCGATGACGCTATCAATTTCTCTGACAACGATCCTGATGTGGCGATTCGTTTTGGCTATGGCAACCAACCGGCATTGCACTCCGCGTTTATGTTTCGCGAACAACTTTTTCCTGTGGCCAGTCCGGCATTACTGCAGCGCCTGGGCACACCCGTCGAACCTGTGGAACTGCTACGCTTTCCATTATTAACCCGTGATGGTGCTGATTTAGTGCCTAAGTGGGAAATCTGGTTCAAGCAGGCTGGCATTAGTATGAGTGCGTTGCAGGAAAGTGTGCGCTTTGCTGATACCAACATGACAATTGAAGCCGCACTGCTAGGCCAGGGTATTGCGCTGGCACGCAGCGGACACGTTGAAAAAGAGATTAACGACGGGAGTTTAGTGCGCTTATTCAACCTCTCTTTTCCCTCGCCTGCGGCTTACTACTTTGTCTGTCCCAAAGGCGCTGAAACGCAGACACACATTCATCATTTCCGTGACTGGTTGTTAGAAGAATCTCGTCAGGCGCAGCAAAATTATCTCTAAGCATGAGCTTTTACTCATGCTTGCATGTTGATACTTCGCTTTAACTTTGGGCGTGCGCTGCATAGCATCAGCGCATGCCAAATTCACTGATTTTCCTCACCCTGTTTGCCGCCCTGCTACATGCCAGTTGGAATGCGTTGCTACGTGGTGGTCACGACCGGTTATGGTCAATGACCATCATGTGTATCGCCATTGCTGCGGTTAGTGCCGTGGGCGCACTCTTTCTTTCACCGCCCAATCGTGCAAGCTGGCCGTTTGCAATTTTGTCTGCGGTACTGCATGTGGGCTATAACCTGTGTTTGGTGCGCAGTTATAAGACGGGCGATTTAGGGCAAATCTATCCCGTTGCACGCGGGTCATCGCCACTGTTGATTACCCTTGCCGCAGCGCTGTTTGCCGATGAAAAGATCACAGCACATACGCTGCTTGGTGTGGCGTTGGTATCAGGCGGCATTCTATTTCTGGCACTGCGGGGGCGAAAAATCGTCACGCCAGGCCTGCCGTATGCACTGGCCACCGGCGGATTTATTGCTGCTTATAGTGTGGTAGATGGGATGGGGGTTCGACTCGCAGGGTCTCCGCTTGCCTATACGGCGTGGATGAGCGCCTTGTGGGGAGTGATGATGCCAGCAGTCTATATCCTATTGCGCGACGCACGCAGCCTATGGCAACCGCGCCCGGGAACAGGTATGGCAGCGCTAGGGGGAGTGGTGTCGTTGCTGGCTTATGCCATCATCATTTACGCCATGTCTGGCGCACCACTGGGCGCGGTGTCGGCACTCCGCGAAACCAGCGTACTGTTCGCCGCCTTGATCGGGTATCTGTTTCTTGGAGAATCGCTGACTGTGCGCAAAATAGCCGCCTGTTCAGTGATAGCGATTGGCACGCTCATCATCGGGTAATAAACCCATGATTGAATTGAGAGATTCACGCTGGCCTCAGTGGCAGCACAGGATAAACAGGAGAAATATGACGATGTCTGAGTTTCCAAGTATTGCCCTTGTCGGGCCTGGCGCGATCGGCACAACCGTTGCCGCCGCCCTGCATGAGGTGAATCGCACGCCGCTACTCTGTGGGCGCACGGCCCACAGCCAATTACTGTTGCGCCATGAGGGCGGGGAAATTGTGGTACCGGGTCCGGTGTTGAACAATCCAGCAGAGATCACGAAAACTTTTGCGCTGGTATTTGTGGCGGTAAAAACCACGCAAGTTGCTGAAACTGCCCCATGGCTGGCTAAGTTATGCGATGAAAATACGGTGGTCTGCGCCCTGCAAAATGGTGTGGAGCAAGTTGAACAGCTATCACCGCTGGTTAATGGCGCAACGGTACTGCCCTCCGTGGTTTGGTTCCCGGCACAGCGCGAACCCGATGCTTCTGTGTGGCTGCGTGCCAAACCGCGACTGACTTTGCCCGATGTCGCCTCCGCTCAGCGGGTTGTTCAGGCGTTGAATCATTCACGCTGCGCTGTCGAACTTGAAGCGGACTTCCTCTCCATAGCCTGGCGCAAACTGTTGCAAAACGCGGTGGCGGGCTTGATGGTGTTATCCAATCGTCGCGCAGGCATGTTTCAGCGCCAGGATATCACCGCATTAGGGCTAGCTTATCTGCACGAATGCCTGACCGTAGCACGCGCAGAAGGCGCAAAATTGAGTGATAACGTGCCACAAGAAATCATTGATGGCTTCCATCGCGCGCCAACGGATTTAGGCACCTCCATTCTTGCCGATCGCCAGGCGAACCGAACCCTGGAATGGGATATCCGCAACGGCGTGGTTCAGCGGCGCGGTAAGGTGCACGCTATCGCGACACCGATCAGTGATGTGGTGGTGCCGCTACTGGCGGCAGGCAGTGAGGGGCCAGGCTGACGGTTGCTTCACTCAGGAGTGACTCATAGAGTCACTCCTCCCTCGATGCATATCGGCGCAGTTACACCGCTTCACTCATGACAGACTGGAACTGCGCATGCCACATGTCATAGAATTTCCCGCGTTTGTTTATCAGCGAAGTAAAATCACCATTCTCGATGACTTTCCCCTCCGACATCACCACGATGCGATCAAAGGCTTTAATGTTACCTAGCCGATGAGTGACGGCAATAACGGTGGTGTTAAGTGCCAGTATATCCATAAATAACTGGTGTTCGGTTTCAGGATCAAGTGATGATGAAAACTCATCAAATATAAACAGATTGGCGTTTCTAAATAGAGCCCGCGCAATCGCTAATTTTTGCCATTGCCCGATTGAAAGTTCATCCCCACCGAACTGTTTACCCAAACCGGTGTTCAAGGCATACGGGAATTTAACTTGTTTAATTAACGCTTCAAGACGTTCAGCATGTGTTTCTGCCTCGTAGTTGCTTAAGGCAATATTTTCCCCCACCGAGAACTCATATTTCCCATATTCCTGGAACACGGTGGCAATCTGTTGGCGATAATGTTCAATATCCAGATTTCCAAGCGCAATTCCTGATACAGATATCGATCCATGTTGAGCCGCATACATGCGTAATAAAAGTTTTATTAACGTGGTTTTCCCACTGCCATTATCCCCCAAAATGGCCACCTTCTCGCCAGCGTGGAGGCAGAGATCAACGCCATTCAGTGCGGGGCTGTTACGACCCGGATATTGAAAGTACAAGCCTGCCATATGGATTGAAAAGGGATGATGAGGCGGCAGCGCAACCTCTCCGTTCACCACCGGTTCAATCTCATCTGTGATAAAAGAATGGTAACTTTCGAAAAAGGCGCTGGTGCTTTTAATATTGACCCCGTAGGTTGCGATCTCATCCAGATGCGATTTCATCATCACAATTGACTGGAACACCATCACCAGCGCGCTCACCGCCAGATGGCTGTCTCGCAGCGTATTGAGGAATAAATACACACCGGCGAACAGCATTAACAAACTCAAAATACTGGCTGGAATCGGCATCAAAAGTGCACGAATGCGCTGCTTGTGCATACGCTCATGCATGCTCTTCGCTGCTCGTGTAAATTTCTCCAGCAGATATTTTCCCAATCCGTAGAGCCGAATTTCCTGCAAATAGCTTTTGTCCATACTCAGGCCGTAAACGTAGCGCATGAGAATCGAATCTTTCGAATTATTCAGTAGATTCTCCCAGTATTTCCGTTCAATACGCAGATTAACCAGAATTAACGGAATGACAGATAACGCGCATATTGCTGAGCCTATTCCTGAATATTTGACCAACACCACCAACAGCCCCGCGGCCATCACCAAAGCTCTGAAGGTATAGATCAAACAAATAATAAAATTCAATGGCCGATAAGCCGCTTCTTTTTTCAGGAATTCCAACTGTTCATAGCGCTCCTTGTTATCAAACAGGCTAAGTGAAAATGAGCTATTCATTCTTTGCATAATACGGCCACTAAAGTGGCTGGTAGCGATCTCCGTGACATCCCCCTGAAGCAGGTTGACCAAAGGCTGCATTAACTGGATACCCAGCAAAGAAAGACACCATAAACCAATGGTGACCATCAAATCGTTGTTACTGGTGGCCGATGTTTGAAGGCCATTGATGATTTCTCCCGTCATGAAAATATTCAGTGCCGGAATTAAACCTTGTAGAACAATGATAGCGATGAGTGCGGAAATACGTATTGGACAGGATAAAAACACATAGCGGATTGCCAAAATCACTGACTACCTCCCTGATTGCCGTTGATTTGAATGAAGCCCTCACCATGATAGATGATAATGAGATTTATTTGCAGAAAGTGATCGACATTCCCTGCTTTTTCACTCGGTTTGCTCTCAAGGACTCCACTTAGAAAATGAGGTTGACAACTCCCGTCCGAAATCCACATTATGTTACGTTATAACATTACATATGCGATTGATCATGCACACTCTCTCAAAGGCTTTTTTATCTCTCATTCTGGCAGTAAGCAGCGCGCATACTCTGGCAACAAACTTTCCTCTCACCGTCAAAAATTGCGGCAGTTCAGAAACCTTCAACCAGCCCCCTGCCCGGGTGGTGACGATTGGTCAACATGAAACAGAACTTCTGCTTTCACTGGGGCTGCGCAGCAAAATTGTTGGAACCTCCGTCTGGTTCGGCGCTTTGCCGTCTGATTTAGCAGAAACAGGAAAAGGACTCACACGACTCGCCGACAATTCCCCAGGCTTTGAAGCCGTGGCGGCACAACGACCGAATTTGGTGTTGGCCCAATACAGTTGGCATGTGGGTCCACAAGGCGAAGTCGCTACGCGCAAGCAGTTTGAGCAACTCGGCATCAACACCTGGATTTCACCCGCAGATTGCGAAGGGAAAGCGGTGACCGCCACCTCAAACGGCGACGGCGCGCGGGTCACGCCCTACTCAATCAACGTGATCTTTGATGAGATTACTGAGCTCGCCACTATCTTTGATGTCACCGCTCGCGGTGATGAACTCAAGAAAACCTTAGCCGCGCGTGTTCAACAGGCACAGAAACGCGCAGAGGTGACAGGATCTCATCCCCTCAAAGTGGTGTACTGGTTTTCAAGTACGCGCCTGAAGGGTGACCCTTGGATTGCAGGCAATTTTGGCGCACCGGGCTGGATCAGCAAGACGCTAGGGCTGAAAAATATCTCGGAGTCTTCAGACGAGTGGCCTGCCGTGAGCTGGGAGCATATCGCGCAATCCCAGCCTGACATCATCGTTATCGCCAGTATGGACCGAAGGTTATACCCGGCTGATGACGTCGCCGTTAAGCAAGCGTTTCTGGCAAGCGATCCCGTGACCCGTGAAATGACAGCGGTTAAGCAAGGTCATATTGTCGTGGTTCCCGCCATGTCTCTGAATCCTTCCCTGCGAAATGTGGATGCCGTCGAACTGATTAGCCAACAGATCGCCGCGTTTAAATAAGATGAGAACGGCAAAGTTTGTAAGAGTCGCGCTTATTGTGATGGCAGGACTGCTAAGCCTGCCTGTCATGATGGTTTTTTCGGCTTCCATCGGTGATATGCCCATCTCATTGACCGATACCACAGGGGCTATCACCAATGGGTTGGGCATCACTCACTATAATTTGCCGCGTGTTGAGGCGGGCATCGTCTGGCAATACCGCATGAGCCGGGCTTTGATGGCGGCATGCAGTGGCGGTGGATTGGCAATATGTGGGCTGGTGTTGCAATCGTTACTCAGAAATCCACTGGCGGAGCCCTATCTGCTGGGGATTTCCGCCGGTGCATCCACTGGTGCGGTTGTCGTGATGTTATTGGGTGTAGGCAGTAACGTGGTCAGCGTGGGCGGGGGTGCCTTTGCAGGAGCCTGCCTGGCTTTTGGCTTCATCCTGCTCCTTTCACGCGGGATGGGCGGCAACACTGGGCGCATTATTCTGGCCGGCATTGCCGGTACACAACTGTTTAATGCGCTCACCTCTTACATTGTCAGCACGGCGGCGAACGCTGAGCAATCCCGTGGCGTGATGTTTTGGTTGCTGGGAAGCTTAAGCGGTGTGCGTTGGGCTGATGCCATACTGTGCTCCGTGGTCATTCTTGCTAGCCTGTTGGTGATCATGCGTTATGCACGTACGCTAGACACCTTCTCCTTTGGAAGTGAAGTTTCAGCAACGCTCGGTACACAGGTGATAGCAGTGCGTATCGTGTTGCTGTTGATCACCGCGCTGATAACCGCAGTGATTGTCAGTTCCATTGGTGCAGTGGGTTTTGTGGGCTTAGTGATCCCTCATGTGACCCGCATGCTTGCCGGTCATCGCCATCTTGTCACCCTTCCCATTGCATTCCTGGCTGGCTGCCATTTCATGATCATCGCTGACCTGATTTCCAGAACGTTGATTGCACATCAGGTTTTGCCTGTTGGCGTGGTGACGGCGTTGATCGGTGCGCCGGCTTTCGCTTTCATCCTTTACCAAAGAGGAGCCCCTCAACGGTGACGATTTCTGTCCATGACCTCAGTGTGCAACTGCAAGCTCGTCGTATCCTTACGGCGATCACGTTACACGCGCCACAGTCAAAAACCGTGGGTTTACTGGGGCCTAACGGTTCCGGCAAGTCCACGCTACTTCGTGCGCTTGCCGGTCTGATCCCCGGCGCGGAGGCGCATATCCGCATCGGTAAAGACACGCTTAGCCACCTCTCGCGTCTTCAATTAGCGCGCAAACTGGCTTTTGTTCCTCAACACGCTGAGGCCGATGATGAATTAACCGTGATGGATATTGTTCGCTTGGGCCGCACGCCGCATCGCCGCGCATTCACTTTCTGGACGGCAGAGGATAATGCGGCAGTACAAGACGCCGTGGCACTGATGCAGCTCGAAAAGCTGGTCGAGCGCTGTTGGCACCAGTTGTCTGGCGGCGAACGACAGCGCTGCCAAATTGCGCGCGCGCTGGCGCAAAGACCGGATGTGTTACTGATGGATGAGCCGGTGAATCATCTGGATATTCAGTTTCAACTGGAATTAATGCGCCTGGTTTCATCGCTTCCGATTACCGTCGTCATTGCTCTGCATGACCTTAACCTGGCGGCAAAATACTGCCAGCATCTGGTGGTGCTCAGCGAGGGGCAGGTTGTGACGGCAGGAACACCTGCCGACGTGTTGACACCAGAGCGTATTAGCGCGACATGGCGGGTGAAGGCGCATATCCATACTTCCGAAGTCGGCGTCTTGAACATTCAATATGTATGAATACCGAGGAGGTGTGAAGTGATGCCCTTACAACGGTGAAACAAAACTGATTCCTTCGCTGAGCTAAACAAGAATTGGTTTACTCATAACGTTAAGCGACCTTGAATAGCTAATACATGTCAGTTAAGCATAGGGGGGATAACGAAGTCTGGTGCCGCTTTGGGGCTGGCTGTCCTCGCGCCGCTGACGCGGTACCTTCACTTCACTCGTCAGCCTGACGGACCGGCGCAGACGGGACTTTCCCTGTCCCGGCTGCACCTTTCGCCAGCATCCATGCTGGCTCTCCTGGCTTCCTCATTCCGTTCAGCGCTGCGAAATGCCATCCCCAGAGCGGCACCAGCCTGCTTGCTAACATCCGTGTACGCTGTTTGAAAGGGCACGATGACTCAGGCGATAGCGCTTTTACTGCCAAGGGCACGTTGTTTGAGGCCACAGCGCCTCGGCTGCTGCAACGGGCTATTCGCAGCGCTGAGGCGGAGACGTTGTGC
>OBJT01000308.1_pt1 | contig 13072 bp, 14 predicted proteins | sample 1519861 | NCBI WGS metagenome assembly OBJT01 (sample SAMN02401118, study PRJEB22541) | soil metagenome, isolate JX
AAGGTGAATATTCAACAGGATTTCTGCCGCGATGCCTTTGGCATCTGCAACCACTTCAGGCTTTTCAGTTGCAAGAATATCTTCAAGTGTTCTGCCCATGAGATTACTCCTTCGTAGTGCCACGCTTAAGATGATGGGTAAATTCCAAATCCGCCAAAGGAATCATCTGTTTATAAAATCGCTTCTCATTACCAACTTTATGACCAGCACAGAGCACGACGCCATTGCGGCAGGGATCAAAAGCGTAAAACACTCGAATAGGATCACCTTTGCTCTGTACCCGCAGCTCTTTCATATTGTTGTAGCAAGAGCCTTTGAGGGTGTCCGCATAAGGCCTGCTCAATCCGGGACCAATTTGGCGCAGAACGAGCATAGATGCGAGCACACAAGCGCGATCTGGATCGTCCAATGCGACTAGCCAATGATCAAAAGTGTCCGTCGTTATTATCTGCCACATAATACTCCCTCACTGATATAGGTCAAATGCTATATAGGTTGTAGCCAATAATTAGTGTGGCGAGGCATAACGTGAAAAGCACCTCTTCAGGAATGATTTGTGGAGCGGAATTCCAATAAAAAAGCCCGCTCAGACATCCTGAGCGGGCTTTTATGAGACTTGTTATTTCAATCTATGGCCGATGGCAGAGGTGCCAACTCCAGACTGCTGCGGAAGTCATTGCCTTGGTAATCGCTATCCAACAGATCGCGACGGCGTAATTCCGGCAACAATCCATTAAGCAGCAAGTCTTGTTGGTCAGGATTGCCTAAGCCGTGCAATGAGATCACATCCAGCACACCCGCACGGTAACGCTGTTCAATGGCATCCGCGAGTTGCTCTGGCGTACCTGCGACGAACCAGTGCCCTGTCTCTTCCGCTTTGATAATCAGCTCGCGCAGTGTCAGCCCTTCCAGCGCATACTGCCTGAAGATGGCGGCACGACCTTGACGGCGATGTACTTGCTCCAACGGCGGAATCAACGCAGCAGGCAATGGCTGGTCGAGCGCCACATCGCTGAGATCCACCTCTCCACCCAGCATATCTGCCACACGTAACCTGCCCTGCTGATAATTAATGCGCTCATGTTTATCACGCAGCCGACGCGCGACATCTGCATCACTCTCACCAATGATGGCGTGGAACGAGTTCATGATCAGCGGAGGATTGTGTTCACGGCCAAATCGACGCGCACGCTGCTGTACGTCAGCAACAAAGCCCTGTGCCGCTTCAAAGGTAGGCTGCGAAGTATAAATGACTTCCGCGTACCGGGCGCCCAGGGTCACACCGGCTTCGGATTGTCCAGCCTGAAACTGCACCGGACGCCGCTGCGGTGGAGGTGGCACATTGAGCGGCCCAGCAACCTGGAAAAAGTCACCACGATAATTGATAGGATGCAGTTTGCGGTGATCAACGTGAATACCACCGCTTGCGGTGCGCTGCACCGAGGCACGCTCGTTCGCGTCATAAAGGGCATTCATCACCTCAATAAATTCTGTTGCACGGGCATAACGCTCTTGGGGTGAGGGTAGCTGGCTCTCACCGAAGTTTTCCTCACCAACCGAAGAGGTCACTGCATTCCAGCCTGCTCGCCCGCCACTGATATGATCCAGCGTGCCAACCTGGCGCGCTAAATTATAGGGATGAAGCCAACTGGTGCTCACCGTGGCAATCAAGCCAATCTGTGATGTCACCTGGCTTAAGGCGGCTAAAGCGATCAGCGGGTCCTGCGTTCCCGTCGTGCCCGCCAATCCAGCAGCGTCGGCTTGCAGCAGATCGGCAGTAAATAACCCGGTGATTTTTTCACGTTCGGCGATCTTCGCCAGCGCTATAGCACGCGCGATGCCTACGCCAGGCTGGCTGTCATTGCCCGCGGATATCACACTACTGGCACCCACTAATGTTTTAAGTTTTCTACGATAGGTTTGCGACACAGCGATCTCCTTTAGGCTTGACGCGCAAAATCGGCTTTAACGGTGTGAAGGGCTTCGGCATCGGTTAACAGACGAAGCCCAGTGCGTGCCAGTACGCGAGCGCCGATCAATAACGCCTGATAACCTCGCTTGGAATTGGCCGCTTCGCGGAAGGGAACCGTGTGAAAAATCAGGTCGTCGGGACCGATTTTCAGCCACGGATGGGCAGTGGGTACCGCATGGCTGATGTCTCCCGCATCCGTTGAGACTTTATTTTTTTGGGGTGACACATCGACCTGTTCACCCGCCGCGCTAAACTCCTCCAGTAGCAGCGCATCCAGCGCCGGATTGAGTTTAAAATCACGCGGACCGATTTGATGGTCAATTTCCACGCGTGCCCCGGTCGCCAGCGCTACACCTTCCGCAATGGCCCGCAGACGGGGTTCCAACGATTCCACCACCTCGCGGCTATTGGCGCGGATGTAGTAATGCGCCGAGGCGTATTCTGGGATCACATTAGGCGCCTGACCGCCATCCGTAATGATGCCGTGCACCCGCACCCCATCGGGCAACTGCTGGCGTAGGACGCTGATGCCGTTATAGAGCAGCACCAGCGCATCCAGGGCATTAATCCCTTCATGTGGCGCGCTGGCTGCGTGCGAAGGTTTGCCAAAGAAATGGAAATAAAGATGATTGTTCGCCAGCGTCGATTCCGTAAGACGCGTTTTCCCCGCGGGATGAACCATCAGTGCCACATCGACCTCGTCGAGTAGCCCGGCTTCCACAAAGCGTTTTTTAACGTTGCCTTTTGGTCCACCGGGACCGGCTAACCCCCCCTCTTCTGCGGGTGTACCCAACACAACAACCCGGCCACCGGTTTGTTCCAGTACCTGAGACAAGCTGATTGCCGCGGCAACACTGGTGGTGCCAATCAGGTTGTGACCACAGGCATGACCTATGCCGATTAATGCATCATATTCAGCAAGAAAAGCGATGGTCGGCCCCGGTTTACCGCTGGTTTTCACCGCATAAAATGCCGTTTCATGGCCGGCAACATTGCGCGTGACATCAAACCCCTGCGCAGTGAGCAACTGGGTTAGTTGCTCACTGGCAAAATATTCATTGTTACCGGTTTCCGGTTTTGCGAAGATCGATTGGGCCACAGTGATGTAGTGAGCACTGTGCTGTTCAAGGTGGTTTTCAAGCGTGAGCTGAAGGGCGTTCAGCGACATAACGGATTCTCCTGAATATTGGCAAGTCATTGCCATCACTCTAAGCGCGTTATCTGCTGATGTTTAAAAAGAAATAGTGATAAGGATTGCGAGAAAAGGCACAACTGATTCACGGCAAAAATGCGCAATAAATGTAGTGAACCCCGAAAGTTTGACACCCTTCCAACGAGTATGGAGTGACCCCGCCACGGTTGTTTTACTGCGGGCGAGTGCTGGCTCGCCCGTATTGGGCGACCTGACAGCTGCACCCTGCAAAGGCTTAACGTGCTGGACATTCACTAAGGTTCGCTGTGCCTGTAAAACCGACAGCAACGCGATTTATCGCGCGAAGTCTAGTGTCGCTTATCGATGCGCTGCACCAGTCGATCGCCAACCCACTGAATGCCGCACACCAGCACAATCAACACCGCAATCACGGCGATCATTACTGAGGTTTCAAAGCGTTGATAACCATAGCGAATCGCCAGATCGCCTAATCCGCCCGCACCAATCGCTCCCGCCATCGCCGATGCGCCGATTAATGCCACCAGCGTCACCACAAAGCCCGATAAAATGCCGGGCAGCGCTTCTGGAATCAGGACATCCCAGACGATACGCAATTTGCTGGCCCCCATGGCGCGTACCGCATCAATCAAGCCGCGATCCACATCGCGCAATGACACTTCGGCCACGCGAGCGAAATACGGCGTTGCGGTGATCGATAGCGGAACTATCGCCGCCCACGTCCCCAGTGACGTACCGACCAGAAAGCGGGTAAACGGAATCAGCGCGACCAGCAAAATGATGAACGGCAGTGAACGAAAACCGTTGATGACCAGCCCCAGCACGCGATTAATGCCGCGATGTTCCGCAATACCGCCTGGACTGGTCATCACCAGAATCAGCCCCAACGGTAAACCTGCAACCAGTGAAAACAATCCTGAAATCAGCGTCATCAACACCGTTTCGCCCAACGCGTTGAGCAATAAATCAATCATCACTGGCGACATAACCGACTAACTCCACTTGCGCCTGCTGCCCGCGCAGCCAGCTGAGAATCTGTTGCTCATCGGCCACGTTGGCGACCGGAAGCGCGATAAAGAAACGCACCACGGCGTAATGCTGAATATGATCAATGCCGCCTTGTAATAAGCGGAACTTGCCCGGAAACGCCGCCGCAAATCGGGTCAGTAAATCGCCTTGCGCATCCTCGCCAGCAAAGTGCACGCTGTAGATTGCCTCACCCTGTCTCTGCTCGGTCATCAGTGCGGCCAGCGCTTCAGGCAGCTGCGGCAGCAAACTACGCAATAAGGTACGCGTTAACTGGGACTGCGGATGGGCAAACACCTGCCACACCGGCCCTTGCTCGATAATCTCTCCTGCATCAATCACCGCCACTCGGTGCGCCACAGACTTGATGACTTCCATTTCATGGGTGATCAGGAGAATAGTGATACCCAGCTTTTGGTTGAGCGATTTCAGCAGCGCGAGAATGGAACGGGTGGTTTCAGGATCGAGCGCTGAAGTTGCTTCATCACACAGCAGCAGCGCCGGGCTTGCCGCGAGTGCACGGGCAATACCGACACGCTGTTTCTGACCGCCTGAGAGCGCAGCGGGATAGTGTTGCGCCTTATCGGCCAGACCCACCAGTTCCAGCAGTTCCGCCACGCGCTGGGCACGCTGTACTTTATCCAGACCGGCAATTTTCAGTGGCAGCGCCACGTTTTGCGCCACCGTTTTCGCCGACAGCAGATTAAAGTGCTGGAAAACCATACCCACACGGCTTCGCACGGTTTGCAGCTGTTTTTCCGACAGGCCGGTAATATTCCGGCCTTCGATTTCAATGACGCCTTCATCAGGTTGCTCGAGGCCATTCAGGCAGCGAATCAGCGTCGATTTGCCTGCACCACTGCGGCCAATCAGGCCGAGAATTTCACCTTTCTGCACCGTCAGTGAAATATCGCGTAGCGCCTGAGTTTGCCCAAAGCGACGTGAAACGCCTTGCAAGCGCACCACGGTGCCGCTTTCGCGGGCAAGACGTTCACGGTCTTGCGCATTCTCTACCACGCCACGCGTCAACGCGCTGAAGGGCGCTTCGGCTCCTGAGAAAATCGTCATATTTAATCCTTACCAAGCCGTCTCGCCAGTGCCTTTATAAACCTTGTCAAACACGGTTTTCACAGCGTCATTCTGATAAGAGGCCACCAGGGTTTTCACCCACGATGCGCTAACGTTCTCTTTCTTCACGGCGATAAAGTTGTTGTAAGGATTGTCCTTCACCGGCTCTTGCGCAATGCGGTCGTCAGCCGTCAAGCCGCTTTTCAATGCCCAGTCAGTGTTCACCACTGCCGCGTCCAGATCGGGTACTGAACGGCCAATAATGCCGGAGTCGAGTTCTTTGATTTGCAGATGATGAGGATTCGCGGTGATATCCGCGGTTGTAGCGGCAATGCCGACGCCTGGTTTCAGTTTGATCAGGCCTTGCTGTTCCAGCAGCACTAAGCCACGTGCTTCGTTGGAAGGGTCGTTCGGCACGCCAATCACGGCACCGTCTTTCAGCTCAGCAGCCGTCTTCACTTTCTTCGAGTAAAGGCCAATCGGCCAGACTGCAGTATCGCCCACTCGCACGATATCGTAATGATTGACCTTGATTTGGTTATTAAGGAAAGGCTGATGTTGGAACGCATTGGCGTCGACTTCGCCATTTTGCAGTGCTTCATTCGGCTGGTTGTAGTCATTAAACACCACTGTTTTCACCGTCAAGCCTTTGGAAGCCGCCTGCTTAATCACTTCTCGCCAGACATCTTCATCCTCACCGCTCATGATGCCGACTTTAATCGAGGTTTTGTCCGCAGCATGCGCCAAAGAAAAGGGAGCCAAGGCGGAGCTGGCCAGCAGCAAGGCGCCAGCCGTGATTAAAAATTTATTTTTGGCGGATGCCAGTCGTGTGTGCATTCAGTATTTTCCATGAGTAATCATTACAAGGGTCAAAGTACACTGTCGTGATGAACAGATAGCCGCAGTATACGCAGTTGCTTATTCCCCAATAATGCTATTTTCAGAATAACTATACCGAAAATGAATAAACGATTTCAGCCGCTCTCATCGCCACAAGCAATGCTGTGGCTGTGATACCATGCGATTTTGATTGATCTGTTATTGAGCGATATGTCTGACACTCCAACTAAACGTAAAAATGACCCTGAAGGGCTAAAGAAACGCATCCTTGCCGGTGCCCTCAAGACCTTTGCTGAATTCGGCATGCAGGGCGCACGTCTTGAGCAGATTGCCGAACACGCCCAAACCACCAAACGTATGGTGGTGTATCACTTCGTTAATAAAGAGAAGCTTTATATCGAGGTATTGGAGCAGGTCTATCAGGCGATCCGTGAGCACGAGACCGGGCTAAATTTGGCGAAGATGGAGCCGGAGGAAGCGATGATCAAACTGGTAGAAGCCAGCTTTGATTACCATGCTTCTCATCCGGACTTTATGCGCCTGGTGTGTACTGAGAACCTGTTACGTGGCCGTTATATTGTGCAGTCAGAGCGCATCAAAGCACTCAACAAAAGTACACTCGATCTGCTGGATGACATTCTGACGCGCGGTCAACAACAAGGCATCTTCATTGAAGGCTTGAATACCGTTGATGTGCACCGCCTACTTAGCAGTATCTGTGTGCACCATGTGGCCAACCGTTACACCTTCCATTTTCTTTTCACACCCGATGATAAGGAAGAAGACAGTATTCGCCGTAACCGCCAACTGGCTGTTACCGCTACGCTACGCTACATCCGTAAGGCGCCTTAAACCTGGGCAGTGCTGTGATGGTCTACGCTTAATGCTTGGGACCGTCACAGACCTCAGTATAAGGAACGCCGTAGTGAACAGAGATTCCCTCCTTTATCCCCTTCGCAACCCGAAAAATACCGAGCATGACAGCGCGCTGTGGAACTGGGCGCAAAACACCGTGGTGGGTCAGCGTAAGCAAGTTCATCAGCCGCAAAATGAAGCCGAACTGCAACAACTACTGAAAACGTCCAAGGGCAAAGTGCGTGTCATCGGCAGCCGTTTATCACCCGGACGCATGCTGTGTGTGAATAGCGACGATCTGTTGCTCGATCTCAGCGCTATGCATGGTGTGTTGGGGGGGGATGACAACAGCATCACTTTCGCGGCGGGCACGCTTCTGCAGCAAGTGTTTGACGCACTCACCACGCGCAATCGCATGCTGGCCTGTTCGCCAGGCGTGATATCGATGCAGACACTGGCCGGCGCGATAGCGACAGGCACTCACGGTCAGGGATTGGATCAGAGTTCACTGGCTGATGAAGTGATAAGCCTCCGCATGGTTATGGCCGACGGCAGCGTGCGGGAGTTTCAACGTGGCGATAGTGATTTCCCTGCGGCGCAAACCTCATTAGGTTCGCTGGGGATTGTGACCGCCGTGACGATGCGCACCGAGCCATTTCGCCTGTTTACCTGCCATAAATTTGCCGAGTCCGCTGATACGCTGGAGCAGGATCTGCCGCGCTGGAATCAGCAGTATGAACTGAGCAAAGCCTGGTGGTTTGTGGATGACAACCTGATGCACGTCTGGAATGCCAACCCCGCCAGTGAAGCAGAAGTTCAGGCGTGGCACGCCAATGGCGGTGAGGTGATCGAGCATGGCGACGGCACTGACAGCAGTCTGAATGACACCATCGATCAGACGCTGGCGCACATGCATCGTGATACGCAGATTGAAGGCAAAGGCGGTAAACAGTTCCGCACGGTCACGCGATTCCGCGATTTCACTGACCTCAGCGGCGACATCTATCAGCTGTTTTGTCGCGGTATTGCCGTGCCGCAGATCAACGTGGAAATTGGCGTGCCGTTAGAAAAAACACCACTTATCATCAGCAAAATTAAAGCCTGGTACGCGGAGAATCATCCGCACATGCACTACCCCATCATCCTGCGTTGCACTGGCGCGTCGGAAGCCTGGCTCAGTCCGGCTTATCAACACCCCACTTGCTTCTTTGGCTTTGTGGTCTATTACGCCGATGACGGTTCGCTGTCTCAGGACGGCCTGCATTTCCTCACTGAAGTTGAAAAGTTGCTGGCAGCAGAGGGCGGAAGACCCCATTGGGGCAAATACTACGATCCGCAGCGCTACAGCTGGCGTGATATCTACCCTCAATGGGATGCCTTTCGCGAAGTGCGCGAGCGACTTGATCCTCAGCATCGTTTTAGTAATGACTATGTTACTGCTTTATTTGATTAAATTTTCACGGGGGAGAAACTATGTTTGCCTGGGTAACACTGCTGACGCAGCCTGACTATTACATTGGCGTGCAAGCGCTACACCGATCGCTAAAACGCAGTGAGACAGAGTGGCCATTAATTGTCATGGTCACCGATGCGATTGATATCGAAACGCGTGAAGCCCTACAGGAATTGGGATGTGTGATTCACCCGGTTGAGCCGTTGATGCCCAGCGCCGACCTGGAGCAGCACTACGCTTCTGCTCAATTCGGCGAAGTGTGGAGCAAACTGCGCGCATGGGAATTGACCGGCTGCGATCGCGTGGTATTTCTCGATGCCGATATGTTGGTGCTGCGCAATATGGATGAGCTGTTTACGCTGGATTTGGGCGATCACGCTTTGGCCGCCTGCCATGCCTGCCGCTGCAATCCCAACAAGATCGCCAGTTATCCCGCCAGCTGGCAACCGGAGAACTGCCACTATACCTGGCAGGACCGCGGCGAAACGGCCCCTGCCAGCCTGGATCGTTATCTGAATGGCGGCTTTTTGGTGCTCGAACCGGATGAAGAAGTGTTTAACTGGCTACAGCAAAAAGTCGCTGCCATCACTGATTTACGCCGCTATCCGTTCTCTGAACAGGATTTGCTCAATGAAGTATTTGAGAATCGCTGGCTGCCGCTGCCGTATATTTACAACGCACTGAAAACGCTGCCGTTCCAGCACAGCGCTATGTGGCAAGAGGATGAAGTGAAGAACCTGCACTTTATTCTGGCTAAGCCATGGAAACGCGACCTCAACCAACCCGAAAGCGAGCGCGACCGCTACTACGCATTGGATAAGCTGTGGTGGGAGTTAGGGGTTAATTAACGTTAACTGAGTTGCTGCCTCAGAACGCCTGAGGCAGCAGCTTACTGATGCGGGCCTCTGTAAAAGCGCTGAGGCTATTAATCTGCAAACACGTGATCAACGCGTTTTGGCAATACGCTCCAGTGCCACCTGAGCCAGAAAACCCGAACGCGTTTTAAATTCAGGATGAGTAGCGACACAACGGTCAATACGGTCAATCAACAGCTTCGGCAGAGTGACATTAATCTTCTCTGAACCACCTAAAATACGGGTCACATCCACTTCCACCAGCACCCAAACATAACCCGTATAGGCGGGATCTTTCATCACACTTTTGAGTTCTGAAACTGCCGGAATATCCTGCTCCAGCTCAACCATTAACTCCAGGTGCCCGATGATGGCCTCTTTCGCGTTTTTCACCGCGTCTTCCAGCGTATCGCCGGCAGAAAAGCAGCCGGGTAAATCAGGAACAGTGACACCAAACGCGGTGCTTTCATCACCCGCTTCAATCGCAATCGGATAGAACATAAGGAATACCTCTCTCAGTTTAATGGACTGCAAGCCCGGCCTGTTTGCGGATGCTTTTTACCGTTTTTATCGGCAGATCTTTTTTCGGGTGCGGAATCGTCACTAAACCTTTCTTAGTGGGATGCACAAAATGATGATGGCTGCCGTTAATCCGAATCAGCTCCCGACCATCGGCCTTGATCTCAGCCATTAATGACCTGCTATCCATGTCCATGCCCTGTTTCGTCCTGAAAGTAGAACGATAACCCCAATAACTCTAAAAATCAAGAAATGGAGTTATTGGGGTTACCATTTAGTGCTGACTGATATTTGACCACTTCTTCTCTCAACAATGTAATAAACACTTCTTCTTCTGGCGCTGCCTGCCGATCCTGACGTGTGACCAACCAGTAAGGCCATGGATAATCAACGCTGATTGAAGTGAGTTGTACCAACTCTCCCCGTTGGATAGCGTCATGCACCAATGAAAGACGTTCTAGTGCAATGCCTTGGCCGAGCCGAACTGCCTGCACAACCAGATTGGAATCATTAATGACGATGCCTCTGGCTGTGATGGGTTGCGACAAACCTGCGGCTTCACACCAGTCACTCCAGGACTCAAGGGTAAACATGATTTCGCTGGCGGCAATTTGCTGTGGGGTACGAGGCAAGTCGCCACCATTGAAGTGCGGTGCCGCAACGACCAGTAAGCGATCTTTAAACAAATGCTCGCTGTGCAGACCCGCCCATTTACCTTTGCCCATTCGAATAGCGATGTCAGCTCCTTCCTGTTGTAAGTCATTGACGCTGAGGTTGGCCTGAATACGCAAATAGACGTGCGGATACTGAGCGCGAAAACAAGCCAGCCGGGGCATCAACCAGTGGCTGGCAAATGAGGGCACCATAGAAAGCGATAGCTCAGCTCGTCTTGGCCTGACCTGAACCTGTCGGGTGGCATCTGCAATACGGAACAAGGCTTCGCGGATCTGTAGCGCATAGAGCCGCCCTTCTTCGTTGATTTGTACGCCACGCACCTGGCGGGTAAAGAGCCGCACACCCAATAGTTCTTCTAACGCCTTTATCTGCTGGCTGATCGCCGAGTGGGTGACATGCAGTTCAGCCGCTGCCAGTGTCAAACTGCCTAATCTCGCCACAGAATCAAAGGCACGTAGCATCGCAACCGGTGGGTAATCAGACATGAAAGTTTCCAGTTAATGTGCAAGAAGCCTCAGCCTGGCATAGCTTGCGTAAGTTTTACTAACAAAATAGCTAATAAGCTGTTGCTGGTTCACTTGTTAACAACGGGGTATTGTCGAGCACTCAGAGTGTGGAATGGACAAGGAGTAGTGATGAAACTGATCGGTATGCTGGATTCGCCCTATGTCAGACGCGTGGCCATATCGCTGGCCATGTACGGCAAAACATTTGAACATCAACCGCTTTCGGTATTTGGCGATTACGCACGCTTCGCCGATATCAATCCGGCGGTTAAAGCGCCCACATTGGTGCTGGATGACGGCACCGTGTTGATGGATTCCAGCCTGATGTTGCATTATCTGGAGGCCACTGTTCAGGATGGCAATAAGCTCCTCCCTTCAGATGCATCGGGACTGGCGCAAGATACCCGATTGCTAGGTCTGGCGCTGGCTGCCAGCGAGAAAGCCGTTCAACACGTCTATGAACATCGTTTACGGCCCGAAGATAAATGGCATCAACCATGGGTTGATCGCGTTACGCAGCAGCTGTTGGCGGATTGCACTTTGTGGAATGTAGCACTTGAGGGAAGAGAGGCTAAGCGGGATCAGGTTGCGATCACCAGCGCCGTGGTGTGGAGTTTTATTCAGCTGATGGTGCCGCACGTGGTGCATGCTAATGACTTCCCAAATCTGCAAGCACATGCGCAGCGGATGGAAGCAATGCCTGAATTTATTGATTATCCGATGCAATAAAAATGGAACGTAGCAGCACCCTACCTTGCGTATCTATCAGCCATAGGTGGCTTGAGAACAACGCAAGACATCGTGCCGCTACGCTTCAATGCTGCTAGTACATTAACGCCAGCCCAGCTCAGGTGCGACGTGGGTCAGGATGCTTTCCATCACATGCGCACAGTAATCCACACCCAACTGATTCGGTATAGTCAGAAGCAGCGTATCCGCTTCTGCAATGCCCTCATCCTGTGCCAGCTGTTTAATCAACTGCTCTGGCTCTGCCGCGTAACTACGCCCAAAGATGGCGCGGGTTTTCTCATCGAGGAATCCTACGGAATCCTTATCTTGTCCGCTGCGACCAAAGTAAGCACGGTCGGTGTCGTTGGTCAGCGCAAAGATGCTGCGGCTCACTGAAACGCGCGGTTCACGCTGGTGTCCGGCCGCTTTCCAGGCTTCACGATAAGCGCGAATCTGCTTCGCCTGCTGAATATGGAACGGCTCGCCAGTTTCATCATCCTTCAGCGTTGAACTTTGCAAGTTCATGCCCTGCTGTGCTGCCCAAACTGAGGTGGCATTTGAACCAGAACCCCACCAGATACGCTCACGCAGGCCCTCTGAGAATGGCTCAAGACGCAGCAGCCCCGGCGGGTTTGGGAACATCGGCTGTGGATTCGGTTTAGCAAAACCTTCACCGCGCAGCACTTCCAGCAACTCTTCGGTGTGACGACGTCCCATATCGGCATCGGTTTCACCCTCTTTCGGATTAAAACCAAAGTAACGATAACCCTCGATAACCTGCTCCGGGGAGCCACGGCTCAGACCGAGTTGCAGACGACCGTTAGAAATCAGGTCTGCCGCACCGGCATCTTCCGCCATATACAGCGGGTTTTCATAGCGCATGTCGATGACGCCAGTACCAATTTCAATGCGGCTGGTTTTTGCACCGACGGCGGCCAACAGTGGGAAAGGCGAGCTTAACTGACGCGCAAAGTGGTGTACGCGGTAGTAAGCGCCATCTGCGCCCAACTCTTCCGCCGCTACGGCTAAATCGATGGACTGCAACAACACATCCTGTGCGGAACGGGTAGCTGACTGGGATGATGGGGTCCAATGACCAAAAGATAGGAAGCCAATCTTTTTCATAGTGAAATTCTCCTCGTGGGCCGCACTGGCCCGCACGTGATGCATTAAGTTTCGATGGAGAAAGGTTACGCCACGCGTGAGGTGACTGATAGCCAATAGTTTTCGTGCGCTTCATCAACTTTTTTGCATAAGTCATAAAAACACGGTCTTTGTGTTTATCAGGGTGATCAATCATCGTGCGGAGAATTTCCCCGATTTTGCAGGTTTAGGGCATCCGCATGGCACACGACTATATCAACACGCAGCAGCGCGCAGTGGTGCATCAACTGGCGCGGAGCT
>OBJT01000309.1_pt1 | contig 13063 bp, 10 predicted proteins | sample 1519861 | NCBI WGS metagenome assembly OBJT01 (sample SAMN02401118, study PRJEB22541) | soil metagenome, isolate JX
AGTATTTGAGTGAAGTGGCGCAAACCCCAGAGTTTCAAAAATTGCCCCACTGGACGGCCCCAGAACTGCACCAACTCACCACCAAAACCGATTTGAAGGCTTTGGCTCTGTTTGGAGTTTTGGCGTTGTTTGTGTTGCCCACCTTGTTTGCGGCCACACAAGGATTAACCTGGGACTTCAACCGGCAGAAAAATGTGTTTGAACCGTACGCCACCATGCGCATTCCGGTGTGGGGCGTGCTGTTGAAAGAAAGCCTGGGGTCCAGTTTTTGGTATTTCATTGTTTGGACCATGGCTACGGCGTTGCTGGCGGGGCTGCTGATTGACCAGAGTTGGCCGTATCTGGCGTTTTTGCTGGGGGTGGTGGCGTTGGGGGGCGCGGGCTGTTGGTTGAATTTGCAAATCAACATGTTCTGGGTGGTGACGTTCCAAACCGTTTGGGGTCGACGGTTGGGGCGGCTGCTGATCATGCCATTCTTTTTCTTGCCATACCATCTGTTCCGGGTGCTGGGGGTTAAAGAAATCTTGGAAATTTTGGACGGCAAAACCTTGCACGACTACAACGTGTGGTGGCTGTGGGGAATGGCGGGAGGGTGCGTTTTTGCTGGGGCGGCTATTTTGTTGGGGTCGGCGTGGCGGGTGGGGCGCTACCGCAAAGGGTTTGCGCCCACTTGATTACATTTTTCGGCCGGGGGAACGCGGGGCGGTGGTGTTGAGGGCGGAATGTTCCAGCGCCACCTTTTGCAACAACACTCCCAACGCGGGACTTTTTTCTCCGCTGAGCACCGCCAACATGCGCAGCGCCACCGTGTGCCGTTCTTCTATCGGGAAACTCTCGGCCAGTGTTTGAACAAAATCCATCACCCTCATGAAAGACAAATCTTTGCCTTTGGAGGGGGGTTTGGCCACATACGCGCGGCACACCTCTGCCAGAAGCTCATCTTTTTTGTGTGCATCCAAACACCCCCACACAGCACCAAAAGAGGATGTGTGAAGCAAATTGGTGACAGTGGTCTTCCATTGCGGGCAGAGCTTGGGGTTGTCCAGCAAGCGTGTGGCCAGCGTGGCGTTGTGGGACGCGCATGTTTTGATCATCTCTTCAACCGTTTGGGCGCGGAGTTTGTTGGGCGCGTGATTGCACACAATCTGTTCCACCAAGTCATCACTGGTGTGCTTTTGTGCAATTGTTAGGGCCATTTCCAACGACAAAGGCACCCGCATGTCCATTAAGCGTTGCAGCCAAGGCAGATGGTGGTCTTTCATTTTCTTTCGGGTGTGGCACACAGCTTCGCCTATTTCCTCTTCTTTTGCCCAATTGTTGTGCAAAAGAGACTGAATGATTTGTGTGTCTTGTTGTTCCCACAAGCGCTCCGCTAAATTCCGCATCACATGGGGACGCGCGTCCTTTGACCAAGGGTATAAGGCAAAAACAGGCAAGGTTTGTTCCGACAACACCGCCACCAATTTTTCTTTGCAAGACGCCCCCCACGAACGGTCCACGCGATCGCACACTTCGAGCAACCACGCGTGTTGAACCGAAAACTCCGTGTTTTGAATAACCGAAAAAAATCCTTTTAAAAAACTGGTGCGGTCGGGCAGATCATCCCAGGAATAACTGGCTGGCTTTATTCGCCCCCACTGGTCTTCGGTCCATCCCCAGGCTTGAGCTTTTTGTTCGTCTTCCAGATACAAATCAGCCATTTTAATCAAATCCGCTGGCAAGTTTTGATCATACACAATGCGGCGAACGGGAGCTTTTGACATTGCGCGGCGCAGTTGCTCCAATGCCTCTTTTTCACTGGGGTGATGATTTCGCAAAAGTGAGTCTATATGAAAAATATTCAAGCGCGCCATTTCCTTGGCCGACCATTGCGCGGTGTATTGGGCAACCCACACCCCATATTCGTAGGGCGTAGGCAGTTGAGGGCATTGTTTTTTCAATTTTTCAAAGAACGCGTTGGGGATTGTTTTGGTCATGATCAGTCCTTACATTTTTCTTTTGACAGAACAGGTTGTTTTCACATCATCGGCTGCGGCGTGCAAAATTTTTCGTTCCATGTGCGCGCGCAGCGCTCCACCCAGATGAGGGTGTTCCCGGGACATCCAGTTCCAATACACATCCCACTCTTGTTCGCCCAAAGTGATGTTTGTGGCCCCCATTAACTGATTGACCGAATCCAACAAACCTTGGTTTAAAAAATGCGTCATGCTTTCCTGGAGCCATTCTTGGGGCAAATGGGCCAATAACGCTGGGTCCGCACACGCCCGCTCAATAAACATATAGCGATTTCCTAGATCGGCGTGTTGCAACAGGAGTTTAAAATAGGGACCTAACCGGGGGTTATTTGAAAAGCTCGATTGCAAAGTGTTTAACAAAAATGTGTATGGAATGTTCTCTGTGCTCTTGGCGATAACCTTACTTAAGTTTTCCACATCCATCGCATACAGGGAGCCAACCAATTGAATAAACGCGTCGCAAAACCCCTGAGGGTTGTATACTCTGCCGGCTTCTTTTAGAGAATTTTTAGAAAGCAACGCGACGGTGTAGGCGTGCGCTTGACTGGTGGATCTTATAGGAAGACGGCTGGCCTCCAGCCAAAAGTCGGACATTTTGGCTTTTGTGCTTAAACTCTTTATTATCCAGTTTTCCCGATGGTGCTTTCGACCCAGAGCCCCCCAAATCTCCTCCACCGCTTCGGGTGTGGCGTACGCCGGAAATAATTTCATGGCGTCTTTAATGGTTTTTTCGCCGCAATCTTGTAACACCTTAACCACACTGTCGGCCAAAGTCTGTCTTTGGCCCTCTGTGCTCGTCAATTTTCGGGACAACCCCAAAAGGGGCGTGATGTTTTCAGGGGTGGCCCGTTTTACGGCCACATTCACCAACGCGTGCATGAAAAACGGCCACACTTCTGTGGAATGTTCTTCCACCTCTTCGTGCATCTGCACATAAGGGGAATATGTGTCCCCCTGGCGCGCAAAATACTCAACATCTTCAGTATAATACGTCTGTTGGGCGCGTTTTGACAACACGCGCCCATAAGGAACGCGCTCAATCATGCCATCATCACGGTACACAATCAGCCATTTTCGGGTGTGGTTGGGGAGGTGTTGGGTCATGTCGGCCCACACATCATCGACCTCAATATCAGTCCACTGTTGGTCTGCCCACGATTTTGTGTAAGCTGTGAGCGCGCTTTCCCATTGTTCCAATAAACTTTGAGCGGCGGGAGAAAGCGCACCACTTTGTAGATTCTTTTCCCACATTTCTTCGGTTTGATGCGCAGACGCTTCGTGGTCTGGGAGCTCCAACATACTGGGGGATACAGACGCTTTGGGGGATTTGGGCATAAATGAACCACTGTTAACACTGTGACGGTATTTTACCAAAGAAACGCCATCTGGGATAGGTCCGCCTGGTGTTTTTGGTCAAAGAGGTGTACAATTGACCGTCTTATTTCATTTTGGAGAATGTGTTGTGCGTAAAAAACTTGTGGCCCCCGCTAAAGGCGCCGGATCAGTCAAAATAAGCAACCCCGTGGCCAAGCATATGAACACTTACAACAAATGCGCCACCCACCGAAACAAAAAACACGACTACCAACGATCCCCGAAACACAAATCCCGTTTCGGGGATTGTTCTTTTTGGGGTCACATGCGGCGTTTGGAGAGAGTCGCAGCTTGAGGACGGGTGCTGGCCGCGGCCAACAACAGCAATTCCGCTGTGTTTTGATCCGCCAGTTGAACTTGAATTTGATCCACTTCTTCTGCGGCCACTTCCACCACTCCCTGTTCAATCAACTTAACCATATTCAGCAACTGGGTTTTGCTGTTTATATGGGGGGCGCGCAGCAAAATGTCTTTGGCCAGCGTGGCGTCTTCCTCAGTGATAAAACCCACCTCGTTCAACGCGCGGAACACAATATGCACATGCACCCCCACCAATTTGGCGTCCACCGTGTCTGTTGAAGACAAAGAGTTCCAGGCGCGGGTTACTCCATCCAGCACCGCGCGGCGGGCGGTGGGCGGCAACAGACCCCACACCAACCCTTCGGACAATCCGCGCAAGATCCGGGTGCGGTGCGAAGGCAAGGACACGGCGTCCGCCAAACACTTTTCCACCACCGTGTCCAAAGACAATGAATGGGGCGCGCTCAGAAGATCTTCCAAACAGGTTTTAACCACATGGCTTTTCATCCGACCGCACAAAGCTAAGGTGAGGGCGTGGGTTTGGGTATCAGGTGGGGTATTGTTCCAGTGGTTTTTCAACTCGGTGGAGGTCCATTTGCATTCCTCCAACCCATGCAGTTGGTGCAATTGTTCCACCGTCCACTCTGGGCCCTTAGAAAAACGAACACGCAGATCGCTGTTGCGAAACACTTCCATAACCGTGGGGCTGGTCCAGTGGTTTTCCACCAGACTTTGGATGTCTTCGTTGGTTTGGGTGGCGTGGGCAATCAAACTTTGGGCAAAGCTGTCTTTACTTACCCCCCACACGCATAAGGATTGCGCCACCGCGTTGAGAAGGTCTTTGCACAAATAACGCCTCTCGTTGAGCAAAAATTCTAGGGATTGGGGAAACACATACACTCTTTTGCGTTCACTGATCCAATGTTCCATGTTAGGGCTTTGACGCAAATACGCGGTGTACAGGGCGGCAAAATCCGGTTGCTCGGATTTGGAACTGAGTTCGCCAATGTGGTTCCATAAGCGGGTGTTGGCGGAGGCCACGTGTTCGTAACAGTGAGGGTCTATTCCGCGGTGAAACATGGCGTCGTGAACCACATCGTGCAGGAAAACTCGGGCTTCAGCGCTGTGTTGGGGCAGGCGGTGGCTGAGTTCCAGTAAAATCGGCAACCACTGGGCGCCGCCATCGGCCATGCGTTGGCGCATATCACGTTTCCACACATGATGGGCGGAGGCAACCAACGCGGGTATTTTATCCCAGCGGGGCTTAGGGGCGCTCCAGTGGGGCTGCCCCCCATTTTTATGGTATTTTTGGACCACCGCCAATATCTTTTGAACCAAAATATTGGCGTGCTCGGGGGTTTGTGGGGGCAACGTTTGCGCGGCGGTTTGAATTAAATCTTCTAAAGCGCTGCGCGTGGCGTTGGCGTTGTCTCGTTCTTCAATCAACGCCGCGCAAGCCGTCATAATTATTGTGCAATTCATACAACTCCCAAGTGGGGCGGGCCCCCAAAGGGGAATAAGACGGTAACGGTTATTGGGGGGTACTGGGCCCACGCACAATGGTCACCGAGGGGTCCTTTTCCCGCGCCTTGAGCACGCGGGCAATCACATCGGCGCGGTTAAAATGAATTTGATTGTCTGGGTTCTCTTTAATCCCATCGCCCACAAACAAGGGGGGGTCTTGCAGCGCCAGAGCGCTCATCTGATCCAGCAACTGTTGCAAAGCGCCTTCTTCCATTTCCGCGTTTTCCAATAACGCTTCCAAGTCCGCAATACTGAGTTCTGTAAACACATGTTCAAACACATCTTGAGAATGGTCTTTCGCAGCGGTTTGCGGTCCCGTCAATAAACTTTTGATCTGGTCAGGGCTGTAGGACACCACTTTCAGACCCAAATCTTCCAATTTCTCATCGGAGGAGAGAGGCCAGAAGGGGGAGACAGCGTCCACATCGCTCACATCAAAGGCTTTATCCAGTTTGTCCATATACTCGTTGAGCGCGCTTGCAGCTTCGGTGTTGTTGGCCAACGGCCGCAACAAATCATCGGTCAATTCCGATTGGGGACTTGCGGCAAACACGTCCAAGCGCTCGTTGTAGCGCGAGTGCGCCCGGCGGTGGGGCAAATATGTGCTGTTTTTCATGGCTTTTCCTAGGACCTTTTCTTTATTTTCCTAGGAAAACCCTTTTTGTCAATTCAATTAGAGCGCCGAGGGCGGCGCTGGGGCGGGCACGGCGCCTTTAAAGCGTTGCACCGCCGGAGCGGCGGGGTCCATTTGCTCCAACAGCCCCATCAAGCGCTGCACTTCGGGCAAATCATTGCGCGCTTGGGCGGCTTCGGCGGCCAACACCACATACGGAACCAACGACTGAAGAGCGTCGGTGGTGGCGGCCAAGAGGACAGGGTCGGGGGTTTGTTGCTGTTGCACCAGATTGTGCACGGCCAGGTAGTATTCCACAGCATTGTTTCCCGCAGGAGTAACCCAATGCTTGTCGTTGAGGGCTTGGTACGCGTTGGCCCACACACTGTTGGCGGTGGCGTTTTTGAAATCCACCATCAGTTGATAGGGCGCCAAATCCTTTGAAGCGGTTTGAGCAAAGCCCCCAAACGACAGCGCGACCAACACCAGGCCCAGAATAATACGTTTCATACACTTCTCCCGATGGAAAAATTCAATTCTTTCACACCAGGGCCGGCCCTGTCAATCTTATATTTTTTTGTTCTTTTGAGCGGGCGAAGGCGTGTCTTGCAAGTGTTGCAGCAAATTCCACCGGGCAAGCGCCGTGGGAATTTCTAAGGGCACCGCGGAGCGGCTTTCTCGAGAGTGATTGGTTGAGGTATAAACATCAAACAAATCCCCAAACCACTCTGGGGGCAAATGCTCCAGCAGTCGATTATTAAACATCTCCAAACGGGAGGCTTCGGGAACATACCCCCCTTGCTGTTGCAACGCAACAACAAACAACAAAGCGTCAAACACCATTTGGGGGTGGAGTTGCGCTATCTGTTTTAAAAACCGCCCATTGGCGTAATGGTGTTCGGTGTGCTGCACCATTTGACTTGGCAGATCCCACCCCGAAACAACTTGGTTTTCGGTCCATTCCTCATACTGTTTCCAATTGATGGTTTTGCACAATGTTTTCAGTACGCCTTCCATCGCGCTGTCGGCGGGGGCGGTAAAGGGGTATCCCAACAAATTTTTGAGCACCACCAGTTGGTTTTCCAAAGGAATGTGTTCCACCCACTGTTGGCAAAATTGTTGCGCTTGTTTGAAGTATTGCGCGTCCCGTTCGTCATGGACGGAGGTCTCTGAGACTTTTTCAATAATACACACTATCTCCGACTCGCGGTTTTCGGCGGACAAAAATGGCATTAACAGCGCAAGAAAAGCCGGCGCGCTTTTCTCGTTTTTCCATTTCACGCTCCACCCCAAATTGGTCAAAGTTTTTTGTTGCTCTTCGGGGTCATCGCCCCACAGCAGATAATCCTCAACCGCCGCGGTGATTTCCTGGGCGTTTTGGGCCACCCACTGCGGGGTAAAGGGGGCTTTAACGCGGTCTTCCAAATCAAGAAAATTCATAAAGGTGCGCCTGTAATCTGAACACCAGTATAACTTAATGCCAGCCAATTGCCAGAGACCAGACGAGATTGTTGCATTTTGGAACACCCAATGCCATACTGTGGCCCCGAAGTTTGTGATCACTTTTATGAAACCTTATGCCCCATTGCTTTTGTGCGGCGTCTTTTTGAATGCGGCCGCCGCTGAACCCACCACATTGGGAACGGTGACTGTTCAAGGCGTTCAGCACCAAGAACGGCGGCTGCCTATGTCCACGACCGTGCTGCACGCGGAAGATTTGGACAAATTGCGGATTAAGAGTATTGAACGCGCGGCGCTTTTAACCCCCAACACACGCGCCAGCTTGGCCAGCGGGGTCAACACATTGACCGTGCGGGGCATTGGCGGCGGAGGCCGCAACATTGGGATTGATCCGCGGGTGGGGGTGTATCTGGATGGGGTCTATATTGGGCAATCCCAGGCGTTGAATGTGCCCTGGCTGGATTTGGAGCAGGCGGTGTTTTTGAATGGCCCGCAAGGGACGTTCTTTGGACGCAACTCCATTTCCGGGGCGGTGTCGTTGCAATCCAATCGCCCCACCGACTACTTTTCGGCGCGCGGGGATGTGGAATGGGGGTCCAACAACTATCAAGCGGTGGAAGGGGTGGTTTCTGGTCCGTTGGCCAAGGAGTTGAACGCGCGGGTTGCGGTGCGGAAGCAAAGCCAAGACGGATATATTTGGAATCGCCACACCAATGATTTTTTGAACGACAAAGACGTCAGCACGGGCCGCGTGGGATTGGATTGGACGCGGGGGGATTTTAATGTGTGGCTGACTTACGATTGGTCCAAAGTCACCAGCAACGCTATTGTGGGGCAACCCGCTTCGGAATTTTTTGGCTTCCCCTTGGTCAGCACCTTGGGCAAAAACCAAGCGGATTTGAACACCGAGCCGTCGTACGATTTGCGCAGCGAAGGGGTCACGGTCAACGCCAAATGGGCGACGGCGCGGGGCGAATTGACTTCTTTAACCGCCCACCGCAGTGTGCGCCAAGACCGCGTGAGCGACATGGACTACTTCCCCGCGGATTTGTTGTCGCTGTACTACAATGACAATTTCTCCAGCACGTCCCAAGAATTGCGTTGGAGCGGGAAAACCACGCGGTTTACTTATCAAGTGGGCGCGTATGTGGGGCGCGAAAACAGCCGCACGGACCGTTTGATTACGATTGGCGCCGACGCGCCCACCACCCTCATTCAAGTGGCGGGTGTGCCCATGCGCATTCCCTTTGGCACCGCTTTGCGGGTGAAGCCGGGCTTTGGGGCGTTTTCCTTGGGGCATTTGCGCACGGACACCTCTGCGGTGTTTGGCAACATTAGTGTGCCGTTTGGTAAAAAATGGGCGATGGACGCCGGAGCGCGGGTGTCGTGGGAAACGAAAAAATTGACCTCTACCCTGGACGGGTCGGGCAGTGGCGGGATGCAAATTGCGTCGTTCACGGATCGGGATCGGTTGTCCACCAACGATGTGTCTCCTTACGCCAGCGTGCGGTTGATGCCTTCGGAGCAAACGCAAGTGTATTTGACCTACGCCACCGGTTACAAAAGTGGGGGATGGAACGCCGATTTCGTGACACGCCAACAGGCCCAAGGTGATCTGCAATTCAAAAAAGAAACCGTGAACAGCTGGGAATTGGGGGTTAAAAGCGCCCACAAAACCTGGAACGCGTCTGCGGCGGTGTTTTACGCCTTGTACGACGACTACCAGTTCTCTCAATTTGTCGCGCAGAATGGGCAAGCTATGGTCGCGCAAATTCGCAACGCCGCCAAAGTCTCTTCTCAAGGGGCGGAAGTGAAAGGGCAATGGATTCCCAACGATCGGTTTATGCTGCGGGGGGAAATGGGTGTGTTGCGGGCGCGGTTTGATAAGTTCCCCAACGCTACCGGAACCGGTGCTTCATTTAACGGCAACCATTTGCCCGACGCGCCGGCTTTCACTTCCGCGGTGGGGTTTGACTACACGCACCCTCTGGCTTCAGGGGCGTTGCGCTTGACGGTTGTGCAAAGTTACACCAGCTCCTTGTACGCGTTGGCCAACAATTTGCCGGACGAAAAAATTAAACCGTTGGCGCTGACGTATCTGGCGGTGCGTTACCAACCCACTGATTCATGGTGGAGCGTCAAGGCGTCGGTGTCCAATGTGTTCAACACACAACGGGTGAATTACATCAACAAAGATATTTTGAACAACCGGGTGATTCAATACAATCCGCCGCGCACGTTTGTGCTGGCGTTTGAAGGGGCGTTCTGAATGTGAAAAAAACATTAAGATGAGCTTGGGATTTTTGCAATATGCTTTAAACTGAAAGGGTGTCCCACTCCCCCACCCTTTTTATGAAACTACACCAGCTGCAAAACTTGATTTGTGAACACAAATACACCAAAGATATTGTTTACCGCCCCTTATGCCGTTCTGATGCGTTTTTCTTATACCAAGCTGCCACCTCCACCCCCGAATTCAACCGTTATTTGCTGTGGAACACCCCAGAAAACCTTTCTGAGGTTCTTATCCAAATTGACAAATTGTTGCGCCAAACTCAATTGGATCAATCCTATTCGTTTTCCTTGACCGATCGAGCCACCGGGAGTTGGCTGGGGTTTACGGTCTTGAAACCCTACCGGGATGGCATTGAAATGAGTTCGTATATCCATCCTCAATATTGGAACCACGGAATTGTGGTGACATCGGGCAAAGGAATGGTGCAATGCTTGTTTGACCATCAAGACGCGCCGATTTACTCGCGCACCTTGAAGGAAAATGCCCCCATGGTGCACATTTACAACGCCTATGGCTTTGTTCCAGACGCTCCGGACGTGGCTTATCACGCCACCAAAGGCAAATACAACTTGCTGGTCTTTCGTTTGGACAAAGCCGCTTGGCCGGGTTACGACGGTATTTTTGACTTCTAAGCGGAACGTTTTGCAAAAGGGGCCCCAGGCCCCTTTTGTCGTTTTGGGACTCTTGCCAAACTGGGGGCCTGTGTGGCATAATCCCGGCTCTCATACGTAAATCCGAGTTTTTATGAACAATTTGTTTGCCAGTATTGTGGGTGGGGACCTGGACTCTATTTTGGATAAAATGGGGGACGCTGTGTGCTTGGCGGATAAGGATTTCGTGTTTTTAGCTGTCAACGCCAACTTCGCGCGGTTCTATGGATTGAGTGATCCCCAGCAACTTTTGGGTAAAAGCGCGTACGACGTTTATCCTGGGTTTAAGAAGTCGGTGTTTTATGAGGCGTGTATGCGGACCGCCGCCACCGGGGAAACCACCACACGGTATGGGTATTCCATGGGGCAGAAAAAATGGTTTGTGGCGCGATGTTACCAGGTGGGCGACAATTTGTTTGCCATGATGGTGCACGATATTACCGACAACACCAATAAAGCGGGGTACGTGTCGCAAGTGGACGCGTTGACCTCCTTGCCCAACCGTTGGGCGTTTGAAAACGATTCGCACCAGTTGCACAACCTCAAAGACTTTGCCGCGGTGTTGGTGGACATCAGTCACTTCCGCGACTTTAACGACAAAGTCGGCTTTGCCGCGGGGGATCGGTGTTTGATGGAGATTGGCGCGCGCATTCGCCAGCACACCTGCAAATCCGATCGTGTGTACCGTCTGGGCAACGATCAGTTTTTGATTTTGGGCTCCAACGCGCCAGAAGATATTGACTACCGCCGGCACAACTTGTTGCCGCTGTTGGTGGAGCCGTTGCTTATTAACGGGCAAGAATATGAATTGCAATTCAATATTGCCATGGTGCTGTGCACTGAGCAATCGCAGGCGGAAACATTGTTGACGCAAGCGGAGAACGCTTTGCTGGTGGCCAAGAAACACAAACAGCCGTATGTGGTGTATTCCGACGCGATGCACGACACCAGTGTGTACGACCCCAGCATGATCAAAACTATTCGTGATGCGATTGCCAATGATCAATTTGTGGCGTATTTCCAACCCCAAATTGATTTGATTGACAATAAAACCTGCAGCGCGGAAGCCCTTATTCGCTGGAACAAAAACGGCACCGTGGTCTCCCCGGCGCATTTCTTGCCGTTTGCCGAAGAAAGTGGACTGATTTTGGAGTTGGATCAAGTGGTGGCGCGCAAAACGTTTGAACAGTTGGCGGCCATGGAACAGAAAAATCTTTTCTTGCCCATTTCGTTAAATTTGTCCGCTCACAGCTTGTGCACCAACGACACGGTGGAATTCTTCAAAGCGTTGTTGAAAGAAATCCCTGTGCAACCGCATTTGGTGGGGATTGAAATTACAGAAACGTCGTTTATGCGCAACTTGGAAGTCAGTCAAATTGTGATCGAAGAACTCAAACAATTGGGCTTCCATATTTCGATCGATGACTTTGGAACAGGTTATTCCAGTATGTCCTATCTTTTGCGTTACCCTTCCAATTTCCTGAAAATTGACCGGGAATTTGTGATGCATATTGGGAAAGAAAAAGCTCACCAAGTGATTGTGAAAAATATTATTGGGTTGGCGCACGGTATGCATATTGGGGTGGTGGCCGAAGGAATTGAATCACAAGAAGATTTGGACTTGCTCAAAAACCTGGGGTGCGACATCGGTCAAGGTTACTTCATTGCCAAACCCTTGTCGCCGGCGGAGTTCAACACCTGGCTGGACACCCAGCCGTTGACGGATTTTGGGGGAGATTTGTTGTGACCCATGACTGCGTGCGGCTCAATCGCCAAGGACAAATCCTGCGGGAGTTGGTGGAAGAAGAGGAAATTGAACGCTGGACCGCCACTCATCAACGGATGCGCCCGTCCTGGGCGTTGATGGTGGATGGGCGGGTGGTTCACCCTGGTTCGTTTGTTGGGGCTGAAATTCACGTGTTTGAAACCCAATACCTGATTGACAACGGCCGGTCGTTGATCTCTCTTCCGCCTCCGCCGTTGCACCTGAATTACGCTAAATAAGAGAGAGCCCATGTTGATGAATTATTTTGAAGTGTTTTTGGCCTTAGCCGTGGTGGTGTGCGCGGTGGTGGGATTTTTAGGTCCTGTGGTGAAGCGAAACACTGTTCTTTCTTCGGCGTCGGTTGACGCCCCAGAAACCAGTTCTCCCACGCTTTCAGCGCCCACCACACCAGTCAAACCGTTTAAAGGGTGGCGGGAGTTCTTTTGGATGCTGTTGGCGGTGTTGTGTTTGCGCGCGTTTATTGTTGAACCGTTTAAAGTTCCTTCCGGATCCATGATCCCCACTTTGTTGATTGGCGATTATTTGTTGGTTAACAAACACGCGTATGGATTGAAGTTGCCGGTCACCAATCACATTTTGTGGCAAGGCGACCATCCTCAACGGGGGGATATTGTGGTGTTCACTCCACCGCACACCGGGCGGGAATTTTGGGTGAAACGGGTGATTGGGGTGCCAGGCGATCGGGTGCGGTATTTTGACGACCAATTGTATGTCAACGACAGTGTGGTGCCCAATGGTTCCACTCAAACGTACCGCGACGCGGGCACGACGTGGGATGGGGACCAACAAGCGATTGAACGGATTGGGGAAAAGGAGCACTTTATTTTGCAACACCCCAGCGGCAACGATCCGCGTTCGTATGGCGGATGGGTTATTCCCGATGGTCAATATTTTGTGATGGGGGACAATCGGAACAACAGTTTGGACAGCCGGTATTGGGGCACTGTGCCGGAACGCAATATTCGGGGGCGGGTGGACCGGGTGTTTCTCAACAGCAACAAGCGTTCGGATTTCCGTTGGTGGACCGACCCCAACGCTCACCCC
>OBJT01000310.1_pt1 | contig 13060 bp, 12 predicted proteins | sample 1519861 | NCBI WGS metagenome assembly OBJT01 (sample SAMN02401118, study PRJEB22541) | soil metagenome, isolate JX
GCTGCTTTAAGGGTTTCGTTCTTCTTGAGGGGAAGCAAACCTTTCTCCAGACGAAGGTCATTCAGCAAAACCATGATTTTATCTTCCACTAGTATATAGTCGATTTCTTCAGGTCTGGTGAAAGGCGCTACGAGCAGGTCAACGCCTTCTGGGCTTGTCAGCACTTGGATTTTTTCGGCCAGATCCGTTTGGTCTGCATGCTCGAGAAATGGGAACTTTTCGTTAAAGGCGGTGCGGTTTACTCCGTATCCGACCAATAGTGCTGCTATGCCAGTGAATAGTAATCCTTTAATGAACCGCATCCGAACCACTCCCTTCTGATTTTCGGACGGCTTATCCCTGTAGAATTTCTTACAGAATTAAGCATGTTTCCATTATAGTCAATTCCCCGTGCGATATCCTGAAGAAAGGCCGGAATTCGTTTTTTGTCGGTTAATTTGCTAAAATGGGGTTAACAATCGTAAGCTGGAAACCTGTTGTGCCGTTCGCTGAAGGGGGAATTCCCATGAATAAAAAGTCAGGATTGCTGCTCGTTTTCTGTGTAGGTGTCTTTGCGGCATGCCAAAACGAAACCGAAAGTTCAACCGTGGATTCTGTGGTGAGCGAAAAGTCATCTTCTGTTGCTGCCGATGCTGAGGAAAGTGTGGCTAAAACAATCATTTTTTCAAGTGGCGTAAGAGACGGAATCACCCGCGGCGACAAGTATAATTATTTTGCGTTAAAAGGTACCGCTGAAGGTTATGATCAAGTGACGACCATCATCGAAGGAACGGCTGTCGACTACCGCGACACGAACAATGTGTGGGAATTCGACTACCCTTATCAAGGCCCCAGTATCAAAACGGAAATTACTTTCACGACTGATACATCCGTCCTCTATGGCGACACCGGAATCGATTTGGATGATTTGGCTCCTGAAAGTTATGTAACAATAACTTTTTTGCCTAATGAGAACCCAACGATAACCCCGCCTGCTTTTACGGTCAATGAAGGCGAAGCGCAAACCTTTTTGAGCGAGGATTCCGGTATAAATGAACTGGTGACGGTGATGGAAATCCGGGAAATAGATGCGTTGGAGGCACTCAATCCGCTGGGTGAAAAACTGTTGGAAGTGGTAATACAATATGTCAATAATGGCAGCGTCGATACCTATATCGCACCCAACTACTTTTCAGCGCTTGATAGCGAGGGGAAAACCCTTCCGTTGCGCTATACCCATTTTTGGTTAAATGCAGTTGCCCCCGGGGAATCATTCACAGACACGGTTTATTTTGACATCACCAGCGAAGGGCCGTACGCCATCCAATTTTTTGATGGGGCCTGGATCGACAGCGAAGAAGCAGGCGGTACGATCAATGATATCTAGCTGACTGCGGGATATCGAACACGTGCAAGAAGGTGTTCCCAACTGCATAGTGCATAAAAGGAAACAGCCTTGTGCAGCGAAAGCTGTACAGGGCTGTTCTTACGTTTTCTGAGGTACGGCTGCAAAAATTGTGCGCTACTTTTAGGTACGGACAACCAAAACATCACACGGTGCATGACGGACCACATAGTTAGAGACCGATCCAACAAAAGCCCTGGTGATCGCACCTTTGCCGGTCGCTCCGATGACGATAAGATCGATGTTGTATTCTTTTGGAAATGCTTCAGCGATCAATGTCATTGGGTTGCCGTTGGTTACAGACTTCTTGATTTCAATCCCTTCATTTGTGGCGAATGTCATCATTTCATCGAGGAATTCATATTCCATGTCCTTGTATGCTTCCGTCAATCTGGATTCATACTCAGGGCTAAGGGGAACATTGCGTGTGTCCTTGACGTAGACTAGATGTAACGCGGCGTTATTGCGTTTGGCAATGGCAACAGCTTTTTTGAACGAATCTTCTGACTGACCTGAACCGTCAACGGGAACCAAAATATTTTTGTATTCTGCTAACATTTCTACCCGCTCCTTTTTGATTTTGTTCAGAAAACGCTTCCTAAGTTAATTTTACAACAACACTGTTTGAAAGGAAAGCGGGGTACACGGGAAAAACATGTGAAAAACACATGAAAAGGACGAGAATTGTTTGGTTGGCAGAACTATTAAAAATAAATGAAGCATGCTAAAATGAGTTTACGTAAAAGAAAGGGATGAAGATTGATATGACGGAAGCGAACCAAGAGCGGGAGATCAGATATTGCAGGCAGACGAAGGTGATCCAGACTCACCATGTTTTTCCTTTCGATTCAAATTACCACGGTACTTTGTTCGGCGGGAAGCTGATGAGCATGATCGATGATTGTGCGGCAATTTCTGGAGAACGTTTCGGTCGTACGACCAATGTGACTGCATCGGTGGACACATTGAACTTCATCAAGCCGCTTCCGACCGGGCATTCGGTCTGCATCGATACGTTTGTTTCCGGAGCGGGGAAAACGTCCATGGAAATCTTCACAAAAGTTACCGGAGAAAATCTTCGGACGGGTGAACGGTACTTGGCGGCGACCTGCTTTTTGACCTTTGTGGCGCTTCCTGATGAGAATGGGCAAAAGGTGTCTCTTCCGAAAATCGTTCCGGAAACGGTCGAGGAAAAATTCATCAACAGCGGATATGAAGAAAGACGGCAAAAACGTAGAGCTGATCTGGACTACCAAAAACAGCTGCATGAACATCTCACGACTGAAATACCTTGGGCGGATTAGCATTTGCAGGCAATAATGCCGCAGCAAGTCTGGGTTTGAACAGCATTGAAAACAATTATATACAAATGATGGAGCAGGAGTGTGTCAACGTGTCGAAAACTAACGGAAAAGATTTATTGGGTCATCCATTTTTGAATAAAGGGACCGCATTCACTTTGGAAGAACGGGCAACATTAGGACTGGAAGGCTTATTGCCGACCGCAGTCCGTACGTTGGAGGAACAGGGGGAGATTGTCTATGCGCAACTGGGCCAACTGACTGATGCCTATTCCAAACAGAAGCATCTGATGAATATCTACGCCCAGAATCGCGTACTTTTTTACCATGTCATCGGGAAGCACGTTACGGAGTTGTTGCCGGTCATCTATACGCCGACCATCGCCGACACAGTCATGAATTATTCGCGGGATTACCAGATTCCTCAGGATGCGGTCTACTTGGATGTGAATCGTCCGGAAGCTATCCGCACCGCTTTGCTGAACGGCAGCAAAGGTATGGATGAAGAAATCAAAATGATGGTCATCACAGATGGCGAAGGTGTACTTGGCATCGGCGATTGGGGCATCCAAGGCATCGCGATTTCAATCGGAAAACTGGCCGTCTACACCGTCGCTTCGGGATTGAATCCGCAACAGGTGTTGCCGATTGTGATCGATGCGGGCACAAACAACGAAGAGCTGTTGGAAAATCCGTTCTATCTCGGCAACAAGCACAAGCGGGTGACCGGAGAGGCCTATTACCCATTCATCGAAAAGTTCGTTGAAGAGGCGTCTGCGCTGTTCCCGGATGTCCTGTTCCACTGGGAAGATTTTGGCCGCGACAACGCCGCCAATATACTGGAGCAGTACCGCGATAAGATCTGTACGTTCAATGATGATATCCAAGGGACCGGCGTGATGATGTCGGCTGCGATGGATTCGGTGGTCAGAATCACCGATAAGCCGATCACGGAACACAAAATCCTTGTTTTCGGTGGCGGGACTGCCGGTGTCGGCGTTTCCGACCAAATTCTCATGGAGATGTTGCTGCAAGGGGCCGACAGTGAGGAGGCCCGCAAACAGTTTTACATTGTCGACCGCTATGGTCTGGTCACTGATGACATGGCAGACCTTACGCCGGGTCAGCAAAAATATGCACGCGCTGCGGATGAATTCTCCAAAAAGCTGACCGATTTGGCTGAAATCATCGATGCGGTCAAACCGACCGTGCTGATTGGTACATCAGGCCAAGCCGGTGCCTTTACGCAAGCGGTCGTCGAAAAGATGGCAGCATACAATGAACGTCCGGCCATCATGCCAATCTCGAATCCAACCAGATTATGCGAAGCAAAGGCTTCGGATGTCATTGCTTGGTCCGAGGGGAGAGCGTTGGTCGTTACCGGCAGCCCATCCGATCCGATCGCATACAATGGCGTGGACTATAAAATCGGCCAGGCGAACAATGCCTTATTGTACCCAGGTTTAGGCTTCGGGATCGTCATCGCAAAAGCCAAGACAGTGACGGACAGAATGCTGTCTGCTGCCGCGCACGGCATCACTTCCCTACAGAACTTGGAGGAAGCGGGAGCAGCGATTTTGCCGCCGGTTTCCCAGTTGCGCGAAGCCTCGAAATTGGTTGCGGCAGCCGTTATCCAAGCAGCCATCGAAGACGGGGTAAATGGTATTGAAATAACGGATCCGATGGAAGCTGTCGAAGCTGCCATCTGGAAAGCGGAATATTAGGACAAAAAGCACGTCCAAAAACGGAAGAACCGACAGGAAGGAACGGGATGAATGGAATATCGGATTGAACATGACTCATTAGGGGAAGTAAAAGTAGCAGCGGATAAATTATGGGGTGCACAGACGCAGCGCAGCCTGGAAAACTTCAAAATCGGAATCGAAAAGATTCCGATGGAAGTCATCTATGCATTGGTCGAAATCAAGCGGGCTGCCGCAGAGTCAAACCATGAAGTCGGTTTGTTGGATGAGACCGTTACAAAAGGCATCCTGCTGGCGGCTGACGAAGTGCTCGAAGGCAAGTGGGACGATCAATTTCCGTTGTCCGTATGGCAGACCGGAAGCGGCACGCAATCCAATATGAACGTGAACGAAGTGCTGGCGAACCGGGGCAACCAGCTTGTTGACGGCGGCATCCACCCCAACGACCACGTGAACAAGGGCCAGAGCTCCAATGATACATTCCCGGCTGCCATGCACATCGCCGGCGTACTCTACATAAAAAACAAACTGTATCCGGCGATTGAGCAAATGATCGGAACCCTGACCCGCCTGGAGCAGGAAAATGCGGCAATCGTCAAATTGGGCCGTACCCATCTGCAGGATGCGACGCCATTGACGTTAGGACAGGAAATCAGCGCTTGGCGCGTCATGCTGGAGGAAACCAAGTCCATGATCGAGGACTCCTTGAAATACATGCGGCAAGTGGCCTTAGGCGGGACAGCGGTAGGAACTGGGCTGAATGCCGATCCGGTCTTCATCCAAAAAACGATCGAAAAGGTTGCGGAGCGCACGGGCGAGGCATTCGTCGGAGCCGAGAATAAATTCCATGCGCTGACCAGCAAGGATGCTTTCGTGCATACGCACGGGGCAGTCAAAGCGTTGGCGGCCAATTTCTACAAAATCGCCAATGATGTCCGTTGGCTGGCGAGCGGTCCGAGAAGCGGAATCGGTGAAATCAGCATCCCGATGAATGAGCCGGGAAGTTCGATCATGCCCGGAAAAGTCAATCCGACGCAATCCGAAGCCGTAACGATGGCCTGCATCCAAGTGATGGGCAACGATAGCGCCATCGGGTTTGCGGCTTCGCAAGGGTCTTTCCAGCTGAACACCTATATGCCGCTCATCGTGAACAGTTTCATGCAGTCTGTCCGCCTGCTTGCGGATGCGCTGATCAGTTTTGATGAAAACTGTGCGAGCGGAATCAAGGCGGAACAAGACAAAATCAACCATAACCTGACCAATTCATTGATGCTGGTGACTGCATTGAACCCGTACATCGGCTATGAGAAAGCAGCCAAAATCGCTCAGAAGGCTTTCGTGGACGGCACTTCCTTAAAAGAGGCGGCTGTCGCGATGGGGCATGTCACTGCTGAAGAGTTCGATCAGTACGTCGATCCGATGAAGATGGTTTAATATTTTCCGACGAAGTGCGGATCGACAAGCAAGTCCGGTCGATCCGCTTTTGTTGTCTGTTGTTGAGGAACAAATCAAATGCAGGAGGTTCAGTTATGGATATCACCTTGGAATTGATGAAGCACAGCGTTTTGGAAGGCGAGCGGATTGTGCTGCGCCCGGTCGGTTTGGCGGATGCTTCGGATATGTTTGAGTATGCTTCCGATGAGGAAACGACCCATTTTGTATTCGAAACGCATCTTAATCGGGCGATGACGGAAGAAGCCATCGCGAATTACTTCATGGCGGCGCCAGCGGGAAAGTATGCGATTGTAGTGAAAGAAACCAAAAAGATGATCGGGACGATTGATATCCGTCCGAACCAGACCGACCGTATCGCGGAAATAGGCTATACGTTGAACAAGAATTATCGCGGAAACGGTTATATGACGGAAGCCGGAAAGCTCATCACAGCACTGGCTTTTGAAGTTTTGAAAATGGAAAAAGTCTTTGCAATGCACGACATTCTCAATCCGGCTTCAGGTAAAGTGATGAAACGGCTCGGGATGCAGCCGGAGGGCATATTGCGCAGGCACAAATTCTTTAAAGGGCGCAGCTGTGACATGGCTTATTTCGGGATTTTGAAAGAAGCGTATTCCCAAGAAGCGAAGGAAGTCTGAACCGTAAAAAAGCATTGCTATTTCGGAGCTTTTCTCATACAATGATTAGTGATTGGATGTAAGGAACAGTAGATGGATGATGGGCAAAGAGAGTCTTTCCTAGGCTGGAAGAGGGACCCCCGCTGATCCGTTGACCCTACCTGACATTATGCCATAGAAATATGGCCGGGTTTCTGCCGTTACCAGAAATGGAGCTGGGTTTCTCTTCAAGATAGTCAGAGAGCCAACGAAGGTGGTACCGCGGAAATACGTCAGGAAAGTATGTTTCGTCCTTTTCAAGGATGGAGTATGCTTATTTTTTTGCATTCAAATAAGAGCAGGTTACACAAATAGGAGGAAAAACATGAGTAATTTACAAAAGGAAGATTTTTCAGCATGGTATATCCAAACGATCAAACAAGCGGGATTGATGGATTATTCGCCGGTCCGTGGTTGCATGATCTTCAAACCGGACGGCTATGAAATCTGGGAACATATCCAAGAAGCATTCAATGCCCGCTTCAAAGAAGAGGGTATCCGCAACGCCTATTTCCCTATGTTGATCCCGGAATCATTCTTCACGAAGGAAAAAGATCATATTGAAGGATTCAGCCCTGAACTGCCGTGGGTTACTGAAGCCGCAGGCGAAATTTTGGAAGAACGATTGGCGTTGCGTCCAACATCGGAAACGATGATCGGTACGGCTTTCGGAGATTGGATCAATTCTTACCGTGATCTGCCGATGGAAATCAACCAATGGGCGAATGTTTTCCGTTGGGAAAAGAAAACTTTGCCGTTCTTGCGTACTTCCGAATTCCTATGGCAAGAAGGACATACAGCCCACGAAGATGAAGCCGATGCACGCCGTCGTACGATGCGCATGCTGCAAGTCTACAAGGAAGTCATCGAAGGTTTGTTGGCAGTGCCTGTCTACGAAGGGCAAAAAACGCCTTCTGAACGTTTTGCCGGTGCGGTTGATACCTACTCGGTGGAAGCGATGATGAAGGACGGAAAAGCGGTACAAGCGGGAACTTCCCACTATATGGGCACAAAATTTGCGGAAGCGTTCGACATCAAATATCTGAACCGCGACAATGAGCACACTTATGCGCACACAACATCATGGGGCGTTTCCACACGCTTGATCGGTGCCTTGATCATGGTCCACGGAGACGAGCAAGGGCTAGTGTTGCCGCCTAAAGTTGCCGCCAATCAAGTCGTTCTGATTCCGGTCGGACCTAAGAAAATGAAAGCTGAGATCGTCGAACGTCTGGAAGTCTTGCAAAAGGATCTGAAAGCTGCAGGTTTCCGCGTCATCTTGGATGACAGCGACAATTCGCCAGGCTTCAAATTCAACGAGTGGGAATTGAAGGGTGTACCGATGCGTGTCGAATTCGGACCACGCGACATGGAAAACAACCAAGTAATGGTCAAAATGCGCGATTTGGGCGAAAAAGAAGCAGTTTCATTGGATGAGATTATGGCATACGTTCCGAAAGCGATGGACGAAATGCAAGTCCGTCTGTTGGAAACAGCCCGCGAAAACCGCAAGGCCAATGAATACACCAACATCGATACATTGGATGAACTGAAGGCCCACATCGAATCCAAACGAGCTGCTGGCGAAGTGCCAGGATTCGTGTTGGCAGGATGGGATGGCGAGCTTGAAACAGAAGCGAAAATCAAAGAAGAGACTGGCTTCACGACCCGCAACATGCCTTTCAACCCGCCAGTCGAAAAAACAACCTGCATCGTATCCGGCAAACCAGCCAAACACACAGTCTGGTTGGCTCGGGCTTACTAATAAATTTAAGGATGCACTGTGGTCGCAATTCAGAGTTCAACTTAGAGCGTGATGATTCACGCCAAAAAAACAGGATCCACTCCATCAACGGAGTGGGTCCTGTCTGTCTTTTCGGCTTTACTTTTTGTCGGCATCCTCTGGGTGCAGGTGCACGATCTTCTTCCCGCCCAAAATGTTTTTCACATCAGTACGGCGTTTATCTTTTTGTGCTTCGACCAATTTCTTCGGCGTGATGTCATTTCCCTCAGGATCGTAAACTTTTGAATTCAAAAGGATTTCATCAAAAGAACTGCGGAACGATTTAATGTAGGTTTGACGCAGTTGTTGCTGCTCGATTTTTTCGGTTTCGGTCAAACCTTCCACCGTTTTGGCTTTACGGGCCAATTCATTGATTCTGTTTAACAGTTTTTCCATTTATGTTTCTCCTCTCATGTGGAAGGAGATTTCAGAAGCGTTTGTTGTACCAAGCTTTCGCTGCAACAACTTCTTCATTCGTCAGTGAGTGTCCAGCGTTTCCCCAATAAATGGATACATCACTGCCGGCTCCTTCTAGCGTTGCCTTCAATTCCATGCTTTCTTCCGGTGCGCAAAGCGGATCATTTGTGCCCGCACCGATAAAGACAGGAAGGGAATGCAGATCAGGCAATTGACGATTGCGGAACGGGACCATCGGATGATGAAGGATGGCTCCTTTGACCGCATCTTTGAAAGAGTATATCATACTCCCGGCGATATTTGCACCATTTGAGTATCCAATCGCTACGATGTTTTTCCGGTCAAAACCGTACTCCTTGGATGCGTCCTCCAGGAACGCAATCAATTCCTTTGTGCGGTAATCCAAGTCATTTTCGTCGAATACGCCTTCTGCCAAACGGCGGAAATAACGGTTCATGCCGGATTCGGTCACGTTTCCGCGCACACCCAGCAAGGAAGCTTCCGGATCAATCGCCTCTCCGAGGAAAACCAGGTCGTGTTCGGTTCCGCCTGTGCCGTGCAATAACAGCAGCAAAGGCCTTTCCGGGTTCCCTTGTTTGAAAATATGTTGATGATTCATGAATACCAATCCTCTCTGTTTATACGTTGCGGACTTCGAACGGGATGAGTCCTGCCGTCAATGCCTTGCGTCTGCTTTCATATTGCGGCGGCAGCATCAATTTCTGGCCCATTGTTTCGCGGGGCTCATCTATAGCGAATCCCGGCGAATCCGAAGCGATCTCGAACAGGATGCCGCCTTTTTCCCTGAAGTAAAGGGCTTTGAAATAATTGCGGTCCCGGACAGGAGTGGCGTGCTGTCCAAGGGCGGTGACATGCTGCAGCCAATCGAGATGGTCCGCTTCATCTTTTGCCCGCCATGCGATATGATGGACGGTTCCGACACCCATGACGCCGGCGCCGACGGAAGTCATCTTGATATCGACGGTATTGCCGAGAGCAGCTTCGGAACGGAATCGGATCAGGTCATTCTCTTGGGCGATACGCTCCAAGCCCATCACTTTTTCGACGACAGCCGCAGTGTCCTCGGGCGCTCCCGTCAACAGGACGGCTCCCGCAAAGCCTTTGATGGCATGTTCAGAGGGAACGCCGTTGAAGGAATAAGGGTTGATTTTTCCGTCTTCACGTTCCACCAATTCCAAATGCAGACCATGCGGATCATCGAAGTCCAGATAAGTTTCCCCGAAACGGGTAGATTTATCGAACGGAATGTTGTAATCGGCCAGGCGTTTTTCCCAGAATGACAGGGAACCTGCGGGAACTGCATAAACGGTGATGCCGACCTGGCCATCGCCGATGCTGCCTTGGCGGGATTTGGCCCACGGGAAGAATGTGATGACGGTCCCGGGATCGCCGTCCGCGTTGCCGAAGTAAAGATGATAAGTTTCCGGATCGTCGAAGTTGACAGTCTGTTTGATCATGCGCATTCCGAGCACGCCTGCATAAAAGTCGACGTTTTCCTGTGGATGACCCACGATGGCTGTAATATGATGGATTCCTGCTGTTTTCTTCATTATGAAAGACACTCCTTTTGGATAATTTTGGGTTCATCAAATTTATTATCTCGAATTCGAAATAATAATAACACGGCAGTTTCGTGCTGTCAAATAGTAAGTGCGAAATGACCGGTAAATAAAAAGTTAAGATAGCAGTAAAATTTACCGCGGCGCATATGCTATAATTAAACCTACAACAACAGAGGAATGAGGGGTAAATTTGCAGGATAGCAGCATCGATCAAGTCATACGGGATTTTGTCAGTAAAGGCATTGCGGCCCATCGCATCCATAGCCTGGATGAGCGATACGCCATCAATCACCTATTGGGTCTGTTAGGGATAGACGCTTATGATGTTCAAAAAATACCTTCCATTCCTTTGCCCAATTTACTGGACTCACTGGATCGGATGATCAGCTATGCGATCGGAAAACGTCTGATTGCTGATGTTACTGAGGAAATCGAAATCTTGGAAGCACAAGTCATGGAACTGGTCACTCCTTTGCCTTCGGAAGTGAATAAGCGTTTCTGGATGCATTATGAAGAAGCGCCGATGCGGGCAACCGATGAGTTCTATCGTTTGAGCCAGGATAATGACTATATCAAGACAAGGAAAATCGCAAAAAATAAACATTTTTCGATCGATTCCAAGTACGGCAAGCTGGAAATCACGATAAACCTTTCCAAACCTGAAAAAACGCGTCAACAGATGGAAGCTGCCCGTGAAACGGAAGGCGGAAACTATCCTGTTTGTGCGCTTTGTATGGAAAATGAAGGATACAGAGGGAGAGCCGGTGCGGCAGCGAGAAGCAACCATAGGATTGTGCGGCTTCCTTTGTTCGGGGAAAACTGGGGATTTCAGTATTCGCCTTATTCCTACTACAACGAACACTGCATCATCCTTTCCGAAGAGCACGTGCCCATGAACGTCACGGAAGATACGATTGCGAACCTGTTGGAGATCGTGACGGTCTTCCCGCACTATTTCATCGGTTCCAACGCGGGCTTGCCGATTGTCGGGGGTTCCATCCTTAGCCATGAACATTATCAAGGCGGGCGGCACCATTTTCCGATGGAAGCTGCCAAAGTACTCCGGAACCTGGCGCTTAAAGATTTCCCGGGAGTCGAAGCGGAAAAACTCTATTGGCCGCTTTCGGTCATTCGCCTCCGTTCAGAGGATAGGGATGAGGTCGCTGCAGCAGCAGGCGCCATCATGGAAGAATGGCAAAACTACAGCGATCCGCAGGCAGATATCTTAGCGGAATCGGCGGGCATGCGCCATAATGCGGTGACGCTCATTGCCCGGCGTGCCGGAGAAGCCTACGAGTTGGATGTGGTGTTGCGGAATAACCGAACGACCGAAGCATTCCCTGACGGCATCTTCCATCCGCATCCGGATGTCCAGCACATCAAAAAAGAAAACATCGGCTTGATCGAAGTGCTCGGCCTGGCCATCCTTCCGCCGCGATTGGAAACGGAACTCAGTGAAGTAGCCGACTATCTGTTGGGAAAAACCGCTGCTGTTGCCTCCTGCCATCGGGAGTGGGCCGAAGAACTGAAGCAGCAAGGACCTTTCGAAGAAGAGTCCGTCATGGAAATGATCCATGAGGCAGTCGGCGAAAAATTCCTGCGCGTGATTGAGGATGCGGGTGTGTACAAGCAAACACCGGAAGGGCAAGCGGGCTTTGATCGCTTTTTGAGCACGCTTGAAAATCAGAAATGAAATTGCATAGAAGAACGACGGAGGTGGAGTAGTATGGCGACCATGAAGGACATCGCCGAAAGGGCAGGAGTCTCGACTGCGACAGTTTCGCGCGTGCTGAATCATGATGAGACGCTTTCTGTCGGAAAGGAAACGAAAGATCGGATCTTCGCAGCCGCAAAAGAGCTGAATTATACCAAAACGAAAAAAAAGAAAAGCCGGGAAAAAATCCTGCTGCTGCAGTGGTACACCCAAGAGGAAGAGTTGGATGACCTCTACTATCAAGGCATCCGTTTAGGGGCCGAAGAACGCGCAGAAGCCGAAGGGTACGATGTCGTGCGCGTTTTCCATGATGTGACTTTCGATATCGAAAAGGACGTCATCGGTATTGTCGCAATCGGTAAGTTTGGGGAGCGTCAAGTCCAGCGGCTGATTGATTTCGGTAAGCCCCTATGCTTCATCGACTCGGACCAATTCAAATGGAAACAGGATAGCGTCATTGTGGATTTTACATCCGCGATGGAACAAGTCATTGCCGAAATGGACAGAGGCGAACATACAAAAATCGGTTTTTTGGAAGGCAAGGAACTGACGAACGACAAAGAAATGCTGGTCCGCGATCTGCGGTCGGAGCTGTTTCTTGCCGAACTGCGCAAGCGAGGCTGGTACCGGGACAAGTATCACCGTGTCGGGAGTTTCAGCACTACCTCAGGATACGAAATGATGAATCAGTTGCTCAGAGATAATCCGGAACAATTGCCGACATTCCTGTTTGCCGAAAACGATGCGATCGCCATAGGGGCTTTGCGGGCGCTGCAGGAAGCGGATATTACGGTACCGGATCAAATATCGGTAGTCGGATTCAACGACAGTAAGGTCGCCAAATACGTCTATCCGCCGCTGTCGACCATCCGTGTCGATACGCGCGAGATGGGCAACACAGGCGTATCCTTGTTGCTGGACCGCATTGCCTATCCGCGGAAAATAGCCAAGAAAATCAGCTTATCCACTGAATGGATCAAGCGCGCATCGACAAAGTGATACTGCAGAAGCGACGCTTTGAAACAAGAAGAAGCCGTCCCAACAACCTTTTATGGCTTGTTGGG
>OBJT01000311.1_pt1 | contig 13055 bp, 11 predicted proteins | sample 1519861 | NCBI WGS metagenome assembly OBJT01 (sample SAMN02401118, study PRJEB22541) | soil metagenome, isolate JX
AAATAATTATAATTCAAAATCTTAAGCTATCTTGTTTGTGAAATAATCAAAATTGTTAGATTAAATACTCTAAAAAAACGTGAAAATGATGATTGTCAGACAATCTGGCGATCAAGTCTGATTTATTTTCGTTAAAGTACAAACACCAACGTAAAGTATGGTGGAGGTCCAAAATGATGGAAATTCCAACATGGTCGTTTCTGGTGATTGCAATCGTTTTTGCAATTGTAGTAGGAAGAGCAGGAACTTTACTCAGGGAACTTTTTGAATCACGTCGATCTAAGGTTGAAGTGAACAAGAGAAAGAGATTGAAAGTGTCATCAATATATCATTCTCCCATGAATAATGATGATGAACATCAATCGAGTATCTATCAAAAGTAGATGCGTGAAGTGTAGGAGGTCTCTATGGAGATTTCAATGTGGATGTTTCTGGTAATTGCAATCGTTATGGCGATTGTTGTAGGAAGAGCTGGAACGTTACTCAAGGATTATTTTCAACAAAACTAAAATATAAAGAGTTTCACGATTTTACCAGTTAATAAGTAGCATGTGCTGAACCGTCGCAATGCTACTTTTTTTTGCCTGAAATTTCTGTATTCCCAAATATCTGTCAATTCTTTGTTCTGTGAAGTGTGTCAAAATAACCCTATCAAAATTAGAGCAATTACTCTTTAACTTGGGTATGGCATCTGATAAGGTACAACTAAAAGGAAAAACAAATTAATTAGAGGACAGGAAGCATGTCTAAATTCCAAAAAATTGGACAAGGTGTGGCGGTCGCATTATTCACAACATCAATGTTAACGGGATGTTCTTACGTCATTAAAACAGGGGCCAATGTTGCATTAGGTTTTAGTGAACGTCATATCGTACCACCAATTCTCGCAATGGATGATGCAGATATGGTGTGTAATACGGGTAATGCTTTAACTCCAGCAATTATGTCCACCAAAGATATGGGGGCTGATCCGACGCGTATGGCTGTTCTGATGTATTCTGCGGCGGGGATGTGTGCAGAAAATAAAGCATTAGAAGCTGAATTGCGTTATTTACGTGCTGCAAAATCAGGACAAGTTTCTGAAGCACAGGATGCCCGTATTGAGCAAAAGCGCTGGGCTGCACTAGCAGCAGAGCGTCAATATGCAGGTTATCAATTATTCGCAAATCGTTGGGAAAGCAAATATAAATATAAATTAGGTGATTCGTGTCCGGCGATGCGAAATGATCTAGATCAAACCGTTTACCTACTAGGGATGGTCAGTGGTTTGCAAGCAATGACCAATGATATTAACTCTGGTGGTGCGGTTCACGTGCCTAAAGATATTGCAGGTATCGTTGAACGTGGTATGGCATGTTTAGACAATGAAAAGTATTGGGGTGCGCCAATGGCAACCCGTGCTGTGATCTGGACACTCTTACCTGGTGCTGGTGATGGCAAGCCTGAACCTTATGCAACCATGAAACAGTCTATGCAAATCGGTGAAAAGAAAGGCGTTCGTTTAGCCCATGCGTTATATGCTGTGGCAGCGCAGGCAAGTGGCGATGATGTAAAAATGCGTGATGCTCTGCGCTCTTATGCTGCTGCAACAGGTGAAGATAAACCCGCAAATCCTCAGTTCAAATTGATTGACCAAATGGCGGGTGCCATGGTGAAAGGGATTGCGGATCGTTATTGGACTGAAAATACGGGCGTAAGAGCGAGTGATGAAGGTTTGTATTCATTCTGGGATGAAACCAAAGAAAGTTCATCTGAGCTAGATGATTTATTTGATGGTGGTGAGTAAGCATCTGTTCTATAGACGCAATATGATGAAGTAACCTGAATTAAACGACCTTTTACAATATGGATTAAACAAGTTATCTATGCTTTGTAAATCGTAAAAGGTCTGTTTTCTCCAGAGAGGTGCATAAATGAAAGATCAAATATGGATACGGAAAGTCATTTTGATCGCTGTCTGTGTGTCAGTGGCAGCATGTTTGCAAGTATTTACTGATCATTTCATTTATTGGAAATCCAGTTTATTAACCGAGTTTTGGCGGTTGTGGACTGCACACTGGGTGCATGTTGGTTGGATGCATTTCTTGTTGAATATGTTGGCTTTTGCATGTTTACCTTTCATTTTTCCACATGTGCGTAATTGGCATCTGGTTGCTTTATTATTGCTTCTCCCTCCATTTATTAGTCTGGTTTTTTATTATTATTTACCTTATATCGATGCCTATGCTGGATTATCTGGTGTTTTACATGGTCTCTATACTGCAGTCAGTATTGTTTATCTGCAATATCAAAATGAGCGCAAGTTTGCGGTGTTGGTGTTAGTTCTGATCGCTGCAAAATTGATTTGGGAAAATACTTTTGGACAATCAGGAACAGCACAGTTAATTGGTAGCCCTGTTTTAACCGAAGCACATTTGATTGGTGCAATTGGAGGTGTGTTGTGTGGATCAGGTTATTTACTTTTAGTTGGGAAAGATAAAGAACAGACACATTGATAATAAAGTCCATAAAAAAATAATTGTAGCCATTTTTTTTAGCGAAAGATTGCTGCAAATTTAGGCGGTTTAAAAGGGATTGGTGTTAAGAGGGTAAATTCATTTATCTATCAACCATAGACATCGCATGATTCAACATCTTTGGATGGATGTTGATAACAATAAATTGGAATAGACATGCAAAATGATCAAGAGAAAAAGTCTGGATTAGGTCTACTGAGTTATATCTGGACAGAGTGGATATCAGCCTTTGTTATTCTCATCTTACTCTTAGTAACACTCGTGATTGGTACGGGTGAGATGATCCATGGGCAGTTATTACGTATGGGTGAACGTCTGTACGGCGATCCGAATATTGGGATGCAATATTCGTTTCTACGGGCTGAACCGAGTAAGCCAACCTGTGATCGTAACCCAAATATCGATGCACAAGTTCAAGAGCAAATGAAGATCAATGCTGCGGATGAGTTTGCAAGCATGTTCGGTGTTGCTTCAGAATCTGATGTTCGTTCTTCATTACTGGCTGCACAACAACAGTGTGAAGAAAAATATGTATTCTATGATAAAGCAATGGCGCATATTGAAGCGAATCCGAGTGTTCGTACCTATCGTACGATAGAGACGTCCTTTTTCGGCATCTTTAAATTTGGCTCTGAAAATCGTGCATTATTGTTAGTCATTATGGTGGTATTTGCTGCTATTAGCGCCACGATTAAATCACATCATATTGGTTTACGTAGTCCAGCCACTAGAATCGATTTCCGTATTTATAATACGGCAATGGTATTAGGTAATGGTTTACTTACTTCCTCTGTGATTAGCCAATACAACTCGGTACTTAATTCTGGTGTACCTTTTGCCTCTGGCATGAATGTGATTTATTGGTTATGGATGATTTTATTTGGATCATTGACCTTAATCAGTCTATTCCATTTGATTAAATCACCACCGCCAACTCGTGAAGGAGGTAATGTTGGTTTAGCCTTCTTGAGTATCCCGTTATATGCTTATATGGCGATTATTACAGGGGTGGCATTTACCTTCTTCATGGATTATCCAATGGGGCAAGGGATCTATCTTGGTCAGTTGGTTGAGTTTTCAAATATCTTCTTAAATCTTGCCTTGTTTATTTGGGCAGGTATGTTGCTTAAGCAGACACGTATTGTTGATTTATTCTTAAATATTTTACGTCCGTGGAACTTAGCGCCAGAAACCTTAACATGGTTAATTTTGATTGCAGCTGCATTACCAACCGCCTATACAGGGGCATCTGGTATCTTCGTTATTGCAGCCGGTGCGATTATTTATAAAGAAGTGTGGAATGCTGGTGGTCGTCGTCAGTTTGCATTGGCAGCAACAGCACTCTCTGGTTCATTGGGTGTGGTCTTACGTCCATGTTTATTAATCGTTGTCGTAGCCTCTTTAAATAAAGAAGTGACAACTGATTTACTTTATACACATGGTATGTATGTCTTCTTATTGACTTCAACCTTGTTCTTAATCATTTCTTTGTTCTTTGCAGAGCAAAAATTCCGCATTTCACCGCCGAAAATTGCTTTGCCTAAATCATTGCGTGCGTTTGTTCCTGTAGCACCATATATCGTAATCTTTATTCTGATTTGGTTATTCTACAAGCATGCATTGTCAACGGATCTAAATGAATTTACAGCACCAGTGATGATGCCAGTAATTCTATTGCTGATGGTATTGTTTGATAAGTTACGTAAAGAACCTGCACCACTAGCGCCAGTCGGGCATTGGGACAGTACTTTAAACACGTATACTGCGCCGCCAGATGGTTCACAACCTACACCGAAAGTGAATCCTGCAGATGATCCTCGCAACCCAGAGCGTAAAGTTCCATTTGGAAAAGCTTTACATCTCTCAACAACTGAAACAGTCGGTCATATTGGTGCCTTGATTATCCTTATGGCATTGTCTGTCAGCGTAGGTGGTTTCTTAGAACATATTGAAGTGATGGAAGCATTCCCGCGTGACATCAGTAGTATGTTTATTGTGATCAGTTTAGTGGTTGTGTTCATGGTTCTCGTCGGGATGATCATGGATCCATTTGGTGCGGTAATTTTGATTTCCGCAACGGTTGCACCAGTGGCTTATCAATATGGTATAGATCCTGTTCACTTCTGGATGATTGCATTGATTGGCTTCGAGCTAGGTTATGTCACACCACCTGTTGCCTTGAATCACTTATTGGCACGACAAGCAATTGGTGATGATGAAGTACGAGCAGCCGACGAAGAAGTGAAGCATTTGTCCTTCTACTATCGTTTCGAACGCTGGATATTGCCATTATTGGTAATGGTCCCAGCAATCCTGATTGTTGCGTATATTCCTTATTACTTTAAGTTGTTTGGTTGGTACCAATAAGCAGTGAATAAAAAAGCACCTTCGGGTGCTTTTTTATGGTATGTGTAAATCTGAGTGGGATAGAAAATCGGTTTTATGTTGTTGTCATCAATTGTATAAGAGGAGATTATTTGGCTTTTTGCATGATTGGACTACACAAAAAGATCGCAATCAAAATAAAGCCAAAACCAATTAGACTGTAGGTATCAGGTAATTCGTGCCAAAGTAAAAAGCCCCAGATACCTGCAAAGATAATCGCGACATAGTTGATTGGAGCGATCTGACCTGCTGGCGCTAGACGATACGCATGTGACATAAATAGTTGACTAACATTGGCGAGTACACCAGCCGCAATCAGAAAGAATAATTCTTCAAGTTGATAGGGGCGCCAAACCCAAAACATCGGGATGCCTGAGAGTAGAGCACCGATAAAGCAAAAATAAAATACGATGCGCTCTGGGGGCTCGGTCTGGGTAAGCGCGCGGACAGTCACAAATGCCATCGCTGCACATAAACTAGAGGTGATTCCAATGATTGATAACCAGTTCAATAGCCCTTGATCAGGCTTTGCCACAAAAAATACCCCAATAAAACCGAGTGCTGCCGCGCAAAGCATTAGCGTGCTGATACGTTCTTTAAGAAAGAGCCATGCAATAAAAGGAATAAAGATTGGGGAAGAGTAGGTAAAGACCATCGCATTGGATAATTCAAGATGAGCAATTGCATAAAAGAAACCGTACATTGCAGCTAATCCAATAATACTTCGCCAAGTATGCATCCAGATTTTTTCTGTTTTGACAAAATCGGTGCCTTGTCTATAAATGAAAGGTAAGAACAGTATCAATCCAACTAAGTTTCTGAAAAAGACAATGGTGTAGTTATCGACGGTATGTGATGCAAAACGGATGCATATGCCCATAAGTGAGAATAAAAAAGCTGAAAACGTCAGGCATGCGATTGCAAGAACGACGGGGTGACGTTGACTGACGATAGGCATAAAATAAAAATGCTAGAAGGGATGATCACATTCTAGCAAATTGAATAGCTTAAAAGCTGTTTTACGATGCTTGTGTTTGGAGCAGTTGTGCTTCTAATAGTTTGATTTGTTCTTCTTTGAGTTTTATTAAAGTATCAGCATCGTGGTGTTGGGCTTGTAACTCTTGTTTCTGATCTTTGAGCTGGTGTTGAATATCATCTAATTTAGCAATTTCTTGTTTTGCTAGGCTTTCATTGTTTGGCACAGCTGCTTTGAGTATTGATTCTTCAACCAGTTGAATCGGAGCTGGGTCACTTTCCTCATTTACATGACTCATCATCGCAGCGCTAGCGGCTTCGACATTTTCTAATGAAGTCGTTACAGGATTGGGTTGGCTTACAGCTGTTTCAGTTTCTGCTGTATGGTTAGATAACAGCCACTGTGCAGTAAAAAATATCAGCACAACGAGGCTAATCCCACCAATGAGCATCCATAATAATTTGGAGTTGCTTGTTTGGGCTGGTGACGTCATTTTTTTAACCTTCTAGTCAAAATGACGAGGTTTGAACTGTATCACCCCAATTTCATCTGGCTCAGCGAGTTGCGACTCTTCCACATGGGTCGGACGTTTTTCGCTATAAGCACATTCGATACATTCAATCCACTCGTCATCCACAGTAATGATTTTAACGACACGATCCAAAGCCCCACATTTTGGGCATTTAGCGCCCGCGATGAATTGTCTTTTCATGTCTGTTAATACCATCCTGTGAACAATAATGACGTAGTTTAAGCGGTTTTATCTGTCTTCGTCCAACCTTGATGACGCAATAATGCATCTATTTTTGGTTCTCTTTTTCTGAAATTGCGAAACGCATCAAGTGCTGTATCTTTTCCGCCAACTGCTAGAATAAACTTTCGAAATTCTTTTCCAGTCTCTGTGTTAAAAATACCTTCATTTTCGAATCGGTCAAAGGCATCACTGGCTAAAACTTCTGCCCATTTGTAGGAGTAATAACCTGCAGCATAGCCACCTGCAAAAATATGACTAAAACTGTGTTGGAAACGGTTATAAGCAACAGCAGGGACAACTGAAAATTTACTGCGAATATCATCCAATGTGGCTTGGATTTGCTGACTGTTCAAAGCAGGTGTTTGACGGTGAATCGTGAGGTCAAATAGTGCAAATTCGATTTGACGTAGTGTTTGCATACCTGATTGGAAGAAACGCGCATTCAACAATGCAGTTAACAATTCTTGCGGCAAGGTTTGCTTGGTTTCAATATGCTCGCTGAGCACATCTAAACTTTCATTGTCCCATGCCCAAAACTCCATGAACTGGCTTGGTAACTCCACTGCATCCCATGCAACGCCGTGTGTGCCTGCAACCGAGATATTATCCACTTCGGTGAGCATGTGATGTAAGCCATGACCAAATTCATGGAATAGGGTAATCACTTCATCATGCGTCAGCAGGGCAGGCTGATCCCCAATCGGCGGTGTAAAGTTACACACCATATAGCAAATTGGTTTTTGCAGACCATTTGTGGTTTGTACGCGGGAACGGAAGCCGCTCATCCATGCGCCACCACGTTTGCCATTGCGGGCATATAAATCGAAGTAGAAACCACCAACTACTTGGCCTTGATCTTCAATTTCAAAATAACGCACATCGTTTTGCCAAACAGGTGCCTGACGTTCAACGATCTGGATACCATAAAGACGTTGAACGATTTGGAATAAACCGTCCACAACTTTTGGAGCTGGGAAATAGGGTTTAAGTGCTTCTTGAGACAAGTTGAATTGCTGTTGTTTCAGCTTTTCAGAATAATAGGTGGCATCCCACGGTTTGAGTTCTTCGATACCATCCTGTTGTGCAATTGCTTTGAGTTCAGCGATTTCGGCAAGAGCAGGTGTGCGTGCATGTTCTGCCAAATCCACTAGGAATTTATCGACGGTTTCGACGTTAGGTGCCATTTTGCTGGCCAAGGAGTATTCAGCAAAATTGTTAAAGCCAAGTAGTTGTGCCATCTCTTGACGTAAGCTCAGAATTTCTTCCATCACAGGAGTATTATCAAATTCAGTCTTGTCAGATTGCTCTGAGGCACGAGTCACGTAGGCTTTATACAGCTCCTCTCTAAGTTCGCGATCATCAGCATAGGTCATAATCGCAAAATAAGCAGGGAAGTCGAGTGTGGCAACGGCTTGATCAAGCTCACGCTGTTGTCCATATTGCTTTAATAGTTCAATACTGCTTTGTGGTAAGCCTTTGAGTTGTTCTTCTGCTAATGGTTTGAAATAAGCTTGCGTTGCATCGAGTACATGGTTAGAGAAATCTGAAGATAGTTGTGATAAACGTGCTGAGATTTCCGCATAACGTTTTTTTGCTTCGCCTTCAAGTGCAACGCCTGAAAGTTTGAAATCACGTAACGCGAGTTTAATGGCACTTTGTTGAGCTTCGCTCAGACTTTGGAACGCAGCGCTGTCATGTATCTGTTGATAGGTTTGATACAACGCTGTGTGCTGTCCAAGCTGAGTGTAGTATTCGCTTAAACTCGGTAAAAGTGATTGATAGACTTCACGGGTTTCGGCATTGTTCATGACCGCATTGAGGTGTGACAAAATGCCCCATGATTCACTCATATTATTTTCAAGCTGATCGACTTCCGCCAAAGTTGCCAGTTGGTCTTCAGGAGCTTGTGGAACTTCATTGAGTTGATTTAAGAAGTTTTGACCATTTTGAATAGTCTGTTCAATCTGCTGTTTTAATTCTGCAAGTTGAATTTGATCAAATTGGGGAGTGGGGAGTGTCGCTTGCTGTAGTGTCATTGTATTTTTGCCATATCATCTTTAAACATAGTTATAGATGTAGGGCTTAGCGGGGGAGAAATCAAGGTTGATTCATGATTTATTAGATGGTTGTTTTGTTGTTAATTCAATTTTGTTTATTGGTATAGATAGCGAGCACATGCTTCAAATCGAAAAAATAAGAGAGCCGAAGCTCCCTTATCTTTTATCAATTATTCAGCCTTTGCTTTCGCATTCGACTTTTTCTTTTTCACTTTCTTTTTGGCTTTTTCTTTACCTTCAGGCTTAGCCGAAGCCTTTTTAGCTGGCTTTTTGCTATAAGAACTTGGTTTGTTCTTATCCTTTTTCTTACGCACAGGCTTTTCGCCGTCTTCACTGACTTTAGCTTTCGTTGATGAAGGTGCTTTGCCGAATACTTCTTCAGTTGTTGACGCACGATTCGAGCTAGAAGGATTCGCAGTACGAGGTGCTTTTTGGCGAATGACGCGACCCAAATGAGTCAACTGTTGTACCAATTGGAAGTCGATCTTACGTTCTTCCAGATTCACGCCTGCCACTTGAATCTTGACTTCATCACCGAGGCTAAACGATTGTCCACGGTTCTGTCCGATTAAACTTTGGCTGGCTTGATCATAGAGGAAGAAGTCTTCACCTAATTGACTCACATGAATCATGCCATCGACATAGAGATCTTTAAGGGTAACAAATAGACCAAACTCAGTCACGGCACTGATCACCCCAACGAATTCATCGCCTAGATGTTGTTGCATGTAGTGACATTTCAGCCATGTGGTTACACTGCGTGAAGCTTCGTCAGCACGACGTTCTGTTTGTGAGAAATGCTCGCCTGCATCATCGAGCGCCGCACCTGACAATGGATAAGGTTTTTGTTGTAAATAAGCCTTGATGGCACGGTGTAAGAGCAAGTCAGGATAACGACGAATTGGCGAAGTGAAGTGCGTATACGCCTCATAAGCAAGACCGTAGTGTCCTGAGTTCTTCGCACCATAATAAGCTTGCATCATCGAGCGTAACAAAACGGCATGAATACTTGGTGCATCTAAACGATCTTTAGTTGCTTCAATAACACGTTGATAATCCGCTTGTGTTGGCTGTTCAGGGAACGGTAAACCAAGCAACTTCACAAAATCACGAACTTTTTGAATACGTGAAAACTCTGGTGCTTCATGTACACGATACAACATCGGAATATCATGTTCTAAGCAATACTCTGCAGCTGCAACGTTAGCCAATAACATACATTCTTCAATGAGTTTATGTGCATCGTTACGTGTGCGTGGCAAGATTTCCTTGATTCCACCTAACTCGTCAAAGGTCATGTAGGTTTCAATGGTTTCAAATTCCATTGCATGACGTTCAGCTCGTAGGCCTTTAAGCGTTTGATAGAGTTGGAATAGTGTGTTTAGTGATTTATGAATGGTTTTATCTTCAGGAATCGCATCGGTTACTCCCTCAAAATATTGACCAACTTGGGTGTAGGTCAAACGTGCTTTGGAATGCATCACCGCAGGATAGAACTCATAACCTGTCACTTTACCTGCACGTGATAGTTTTAAATCACAAACCATACATAAACGGTCTACATGCGGATTTAGAGAACATAATCCATTCGACAAGGCTTCTGGTAACATTGGCAGGACGAAGTGCGGGAAATAAACCGATGTGCCACGATCTTCGGCTTCTTCGTTTAAAGGCGACTCTAAACGAACATAATGGCTTACATCTGCGATTGCCACCACAACACGGTAACCGCCTCCTGGGCGCTTCTCCGCATACACGGCATCATCAAAGTCACGGGCATCTTCACCATCAATGGTGACCAGTGGTAGATCTCGTAAATCAACGCGATTTTTTATGTCTTGTGCAGAAGGTTCCTTAAAGCTTTCAGCTTCTTTAATCACTGCTTCTGGAAACTCATAAGGCAAACCAAACTCTAAGATGGTTTGTGGAATGATAATCTCTGTATCTGCTTTGTCTGCCATGGATTGAACCACATGGCCAGTTGCAAGTTCCTCACGAGTTGGATAATCATCAATCGCAACACGCAACATATCACCCACTTTGGCGTTGGCATGTTCAATCAGTTCTTTTTCTAGTGTAATCGGTTGATGCTGATTTGGATTACTTGGTTGAATAAAGTATTCATCTTGATGTTCAGCAACTTTACCAATGATTTGTTTCACGCGGCGCTGTACCACTTCAGTAATGAAGCCCCAAGCTTTACCTTTGCGATCAACTGAAGTCTGACGTACTTTAACGCGGTCACCATTAAAAACGAGACGCAATTCACGTTCAGGTAAGAGGACATCATCTTGTCCCGTGATATTTGCAGTACCTAAACCTTTACTATTGATATAAACCGTTGCTTCGTAGCTAGGCGCATCTGTTGCGGGCTGATATTTAAAACCATCCTTCATCAGTTGACCATCACGAACCATCGCACTTAAACGATGGTTCAAGGCATCAATACTTTTTTGGTCTTGAATATTAAAATGCTCAACGAGTTCTGCGTGAGATTGCGCAGTTTTTAATTGTTCTAATGTAGTAAGAATAAGAGTTCGGCTCGGAATAGGATTATCGTAACGTTCAGCTTCTGCTTTTGCTTCGGGATCAACCCAATTTGTAGTCATATCGTTTCATTTCACATCTGGCAGATCACTTTAGCATAAGACATTCAAACTTAGACTGCACGTCAAAGATTGCAAGATTGTGTTTATGTCATGGATCTGTATAAAAGAGATGCCTATATTAACAAGTGAAAAGCAAAAAAATGCTGAAAAAATACCAAAATTGTTTAAAAAATATTTGATTGATTTAAAAAAACAGAAAAAATAGGGTTCTTCCCTTGTGTAATGGGGATTTAGTTTGTATTATTGCGCTCGTGTTACGGTGAGATGGGTGAGTGGCTGAAACCACATCCCTGCTAAGGATGCATACGGGTAACTGTATCGAGGGTTCGAATCCCTCTCTCACCGCCACTTTACTTAAGGCGCTCATAGCTCAGCTGGATAGAGCACTTGGCTACGAACTAAGGGGTCGGGAGTTCGAATCTCTCTGAGCGCACCAAGTAAAGATTTAAAAGTAACACACGCCTGCATAGGCACATAAGTAATGCGCTCATAGCTCAGCTGGATAGAGCACTTGGCTACGAACTAAGGGGTCGGGAGTTCGAATCTCTCTGAGCGCACCAACTTAATGAAATAAACCGCTTAATTGCGGTTTTTTTGTGTCTGAATTTTCTTTTGCAGTATTTTATCGAAGAAAAGATATAAATATCCGACTGTTCCCAAGACACCAACCATACGAACCACATGAAATGCAGTCACGATTGGAACACCGAGTTGCAGAACCTTGGCTGTGATCGTCATTTCAGCGACACCACCGGGCGCAAGTCCTAAACCAAGGGTGGCGATAGGAAGATCCGTCCATTGCATCAGTGTATAAGCTAGCAGCCCAGTTAAGAGTAATGCGCCTAGATTACAAAGTGCCACAATGCTTAAATAACGCGGGGCGGTTTTAAAAAATCCAGGTTTAAATTTATTACCTAATGACCAACCGAGTAAGACTTGCCCTAGATGAATAATCGGTGTCGGAATTGCGGATAGATGAATATCTTGTGCTGTAAAGAAGATAGCAACCAATAATGCACCAAAGGTCCATGGATTAGGGAGTTTAAACTGAATAAAAATACGACTGGCAATATAAGAGATCAAGACCAAGCTGAAAAAACCAAACCAGTTCACTTCGAGATGTTTTGCGATTTGATCCGTATCAAAACCATGCCAGCCCATAAATTGGTAAAAGAAAGGCACAATCACCACCACCATTAATACGCGTAATGTATGAGCTGATGCAACTTGATCAACGCGTGCCTGATAGTGTTCTGCGAGATGAGACATCTCATTTGCCCCGCCAATTGCAGAAGCAAACCATGCGGTTTTAAAGTCGACTTTTGCCCAGCGTTGCAATATAAAGGCACCAATTGCACCGAGTAATAGCGCAAACAACAGGCCGATCAGTAATACCAGCCAATGTGATGCGATTAGGTGAATCATCTCTGGTGTGAAATATAAACCGAGCGTGAGTCCAATGATGGATAATCCAATACTGCGTGCAGAATTATGACATTCGATGGGAGCGTGATTTATTTTAAGAAGAGCGGTGATGAATAATGGCCCGAGCAGCCATGGAATAGGTAAGTGTAGCCACTGTGCAACAAGTGCACCTAAAAATGCAAGGCTTAGACTCAAAGCATACTTTAGATAGGCTTTGTTGCACAAAGCTATTCTTGAAGGTTTCTTCAGCAATATAATTTCCAAATGAAGAAACCTGCCCCTAAAATCTACCGTACAACCAATTGGTCCTCGTATAACCAAGCTTTAATCAAG
>OBJT01000313.1_pt1 | contig 12981 bp, 10 predicted proteins | sample 1519861 | NCBI WGS metagenome assembly OBJT01 (sample SAMN02401118, study PRJEB22541) | soil metagenome, isolate JX
AATTAGGTCAAACAATGAATACAAATACTCTAAATAGCATCACTCTAATTTTAGCAACAAGTACTATGCTTTCTGCCTGTGGTGGAGATAGTGATGACAAATCTTTTAGTGGAAATAAAGCAACAACAGCAAATAGCATCAATTTTCCTGCAAGCTTGTTTACGCTTGAGTCAGATGCCGATCAAAAAAAATTTATAAACGAAATACAAATATCTAACCGTAATAACAGCCTTTCAATCCAAGCCAATATCATTTTTCAGCAGCAAGGCAGTCAGCCTTCAAGCGAAATTGGGGAGTTCCAATATATTCTCACCAAAGACAAGCTCTACTATAATAAAGATGGTGATCATCCTAGCTATTTAATTCAAGACAAAGATTCATTTTTAGAAACTAGTTATGAAGCGAATGGTCAAGGCTTAAAGACGATCATCAACTACAAAATTATCCCTTTAGCCAATAAAGCTGTAACGGATGCAGCGGTTCGCAATGGTCTATTTGATCCATCTAATGCGACAGACAGCAATTACCTCAAACTTCAAACAGCATTCCAAAACACCATACTAACATTTGATAAACAAGCTGAATGCTATCAATATCTCAGTACTCAAAACAATCAGGAAACTATTTCATTTGATGAAAATCAGGTAATCAATAAAACCCTAGAACAATGGATTGCAGATAAGAAAAATAATCATTTTACAGTTATAGAAGACACTTGGGCTGGCTATCGTGTCGCTTCTGTTAAGGAATCAGATAATTCTACAAATTACCATGATAATCTAGTTGTTGAAGTGAATGGTAAATTATATTTTTCTTATTATGATGGCACGCAACTGAATGATCATTCGGCCTATTATGATGATATACAAGCTTTCAAGGATGGTATTTGTAATCTTTATAATCCATCAGCAGCGAATACCTTAAGAACAACAATTCAAGGACTGCCTCGTAACTAAGAGTCGTTTACACTATAAAAAAGATGCTCTCCTTCCTTTATAGGATGAGCATCTTTTACTTGTTAAGCTTCTAGTTTTTCAAATACAGGATAATCCGTATATCCCTCTGCACCATCAGCATATAAAGTTTGAAAGTTTACCTGATTTAAAGGTAAATCATATTGTAAACGCTCAAATAGATCCGGATTGGCAATATAAGCTAAACCAAATGCCACAGCATCCGCTTGCCCAGTCGTTAAAATGCGTTTTGCTGATGCAGGCGTTAATTTTTCGTTGGCAATCCAAGTACCTTTGAATTTAGGACGCAATTTTGGCATCAAACTGTCTTCTGCTTCATATTCACGCGTGAAAATGAATGCAACATGACGTTGATCTAACTGCTCGACCACATAACCAAAGGTTGCCAATGGATTTTCATCCCCCATATCGTGCGAATCAGCACGTGGTGCTAAATGTACACCGACACGACCTGCGCCCCACACTTCAATAAAGGCGTCCACGACCTGTAATAACAAACGTGCACGGTTTTCGATAGAACCACCATACTCGTCATCACGTGTATTGGTCTTACTTTGCAAGAATTGATCGATCAAATAACCATTGGCTGCATGTAGCTCTACCCCATCGAAACCTGCTGCTTTGGCTTGTTCCGCAGCATGTTTATATTCCGCTACGATTTCTTGAATTTCTTCATGTGATAAAGCACGAGGTGTGACGAAAGGACGCTTTGGACGAAGTAAACTCACTTCACCAGCAGGTTGAATTGCACTTGGTGCAACAGGTGTATCGCCATCCAATAGGTCAGGATGCGAAATACGGCCCACATGCCAAAGTTGAACAACTATTTTTGAACCTTGTGCATGTACGGCATCAACAATCTTGTGCCAAGCTTGAGCTTGTTCTTGTGACCATAGACCTGGTGTCTTGGCATATCCCACGGCCTTAGGACTAATCACCGTTGCTTCAGTAATAATTAAACCTGCATTCGCACGTTGTTGGTAATATTCCACCATCAAATCATTTGGAATACGTTCTTCACCACTACGTGCACGGGTTAATGGAGCTAAAACCAAACGGTTTTTAATTGTAAAATCACCTACTTGTAAGGTAGAGCTTAATTCTGCCATGATCGCCTCAACTTCACTATGAACCGAAGCTTAAAGACCAAGTCTTGACTCACGGCTATAGTGTTTGTTTTAAATATTCGATGTATTGCTGAATCAAAGCTTCATTACGTGTGAAGTATGACCATTGCCCATATTTTTCAACTTTAATCAAACCCGCTTGCTGTAATACAGACAAGTGATTCGACATCGTCGATTGCGCAACTTTGCCTAAACGTTCGATGTGTCCTGCACATACACCGCGTTCAAAACTGCCACCACATTCTTGTACAGGTAAAAATTGCTCAGGCTCTTTTAACCATTGCAAGATCTGTCGACGTAATGGATTGGCTAAGGCCTTGCTTATAACATCAATATCCATAGACTCACCATGTTTCTCAACAGGCAAAGCTTTGTTCAGCACCTAGAATCAGTATATCGAATTTTATAAATATTAATATCTATTTTTTTCGATATTAATATCATATTTTTCCGATTAACCTTAAGGTACTGAACGAGATTGCCGTTCTGAATTTCTTTATACCCCTCCTTTTGCTCTCTCAGAATACTGAGAAAGTTCATCTCTTCAAAAGAGAGGACACTCGATTAAACCATCGAAGACGTCTCCCTCTTTTAAGAAGTGATTGAGAGAGGTTCTTATAAACCTTGTTTCAAACTCGCTTCAATGAACTTATCTAAGTCACCGTCTAGCACAGCTTTAGTGTTGGAATTCTCCACACCAGTCCGTAAGTCTTTAATTCGTGAATCATCCAAGACATAAGAGCGAATTTGACTTCCCCAACCAATATCAGACTTCGAATCTTCCAATGCTTGTGCAGCTTCATTACGCTTGCTCATCTCTAACTCATAGAGTTTGGCACGTAATTGCTTCCATGCATGGTCACGGTTCGCGTGCTGCGAACGCTGGTTCTGACACGCCACCACAATTCCTGTCGGAGCATGCGTTAAACGCACCGCAGAATCGGTTTTGTTAATATGCTGACCACCTGCACCCGAAGCACGATAGGTATCAGTACGAACGTCAGAAGGATTAATATCAATTTCGATATTGTCATCAATCTCAGGTGAAATGAATACCGCAGAAAATGAAGTATGACGGTTATTGTTACTGTCAAATGGCGATTTACGTACTAAACGATGCACACCACTTTCAGTACGTAACCAACCATAAGCAAACTCACCATCGACACGAATTGTTGCTGATTTAATACCCGCAACATCACCATCTGAAACTTCCATCAACTCGGCCTTAAAGCCATGACGTTCGATCCAACGTAAATACATACGCAATAGCATAGACGCCCAATCCTGTGCTTCTGTTCCGCCAGAACCTGACTGAATTTCAAGGAAGCATGGATTCGGATCCATGGGATTGCTAAACATGCGACGGAATTCTAGATTACCTAAAGCTTGTTCTGCACTGTCCAACTCAGCTTGTACATCGAGCAATAGACTTTCATCATCAGCTTCAACAGCCAAATCAAGCATTGCTTTTGCATCATCAAGCTGTTCAGCAAGACGATCAAACACTCCAATGGTATTTTCTAAACTGCCCTTTTCTTTGGCGATGGCTTGAGCACGGTTTTGATCGTTCCAAATCGCAGGGTCTTCTAATTCTCTTAAAACTTCTTCTAAACGCTCAACTTTTAGATCGTAGTCAAAGATACCCCCGTAGTGTTTGGCTACGATCAGATAAATCTTTCAATTGAACTAAATACGGATTAATTTCCACGTGTGTTTTCTCACAAAAATTTTTCACTCAATTTGATATTTTAACATAACTGATATAGCCGACACAGCCTCTATCAGGTGAGAGCAATAATTGCGAAACAAGATCAACATCAACATTTTTCCTTATCGGTTTTATAACTCTCAAACGACACATTTAGCGACAATAGTGTTCAATAATTACACGAAGAATACCTAAACACACAATCCATCCTATGTTTTAATAAATCAAAACATTAATTTTTTACAATTAAAATCAATATCTTAAATAAACAAGCTTACAATACATTTACATTTGTACCATCTGATTACTGACGAAGGATTGACGCATGCTGGTTTTAGCCTAGACTGGAAGTTGTAACAAAACATGTAATCGAAATTTCATTTGGTTCATTATCTCAAAGGGGCATAACCATGAAAAAATTAGCAATTGCATCAGCACTTTTATCTGTATTTGCAGTAACAGGCACTGCTCATGCGTATCAAGCTGAAGTTGGGGCATCTGTAGGTTATATCGACCCTGACAAAGGTAGTTCAGGCAGTGACTTCGCGATTAATGGTAAATACTATTTCAATCCTGTACAAACTCGTAACGCGCCACTTGCTGAAGCAGCATTTTTAGATCGTGCAAGTAACGTTAGCGCTGAAGCAGTTTGGAAAGACAAAGGTGATACTGATGACAATACCTATGGTGTTGGTGTCGAGTACTTTGTTCCTAACTCAGATTTTTATGTCAGTGGTGATGTTAGCCGTAATATCTTAAAGCTAAATCATGCACGTGATATCAAAACTACTTATTACAGTGCTGAAGTTGGTTATTTACCAGCACCAGGTTTCTTAGTTGCTGTGGGCGCGAAAGGCTATGACAACAAGTTTGACGATGGTGTTGATCCAACTATTCGTGCGAAATATGTGACTCAAGTCGGCGGTAATGACATCAACTTAGAAGCTGGTGCAGCATTCGGTGACTTAGATGAGTTTAACCTAGCAGCGGATTACTACATCGATAAAACATTCAGTGTTGGTGCTGATTACTACGACAATGATCTCACTAAACAACGTGAATTTGGTGTGAATGCACGTAAATTCTTCAACCAACAAATGAGTTTAGAAGGACGTATTGGTTTCGGTAAAGACAGAACCGTTGCTAAAAATGACTACAATACATTTGGTGTTGCAGCAAAATATCGCTTCTAATGTAATTACTAAAATAGACGTTTTCGTCTAATACATAATCGCTCTGAAATAGGAATATTTCAGGGCGATTTTTATATACATAATTTCAACCAAATCAGAATAACAATCCAACTTCCCTAAAAGCATAAATGTCTTTTTTAAACGATAAATATATAATCAATTTGACCATTCATTTAATAATTGACGTATGGTTTTTTTTCACTAAACTACCCCCTGCAACAAAATATTAATAAATGACTTATTTTAATTAAGGGGTTATCAATGAAAAAACTAAGTTTAGTTACTGCTCTTTTATTATCCTTCATTGGCTTTCATGCAAATGCATATCAAGCGGAAGTCAATGGTGCTTATGAATATACATATATTAAAGACAGTGAACTTGATAGCCATCGAGTAAATACCGTTAGTCTCAATGGTAAATATTATTTTAACCCAGTACAAACACGTAACTCACCTTTAGCAGAAGCAGCATTCTTAGATAAAGCTTCTAATATTGGTCTAGGTTATACCTATGCGAAAGAATCTGGCAAATACCCCCTTGCGAATATTTCTGGAATGCCTCTCGCAAATGTAGATTTCAAACAAGAGTTCAATGCACTAGGTATCAATGGTGAGTTTTTTATTCCTAACTCTCAATTCTATATTGCTGGTAGCCTTCATAGAACTGAGATAGATGCAACAGCCAAAGCATTAGGATATTCTTATAAATATGCAAGTAATGATGGTACTGGTTATGCTTTTGAAGCTGGTTTCCTTCCAACGAATGGCTTGTTACTTGCTATAGGTGTTGCGGATCTATCAGAAAGCTTTGATCCAATCCAAGCCGCAAAATATGGTTTTATTACGACTTATTCTAATGCAGCCATTGTTTCTGGTGAAGATGATGATAAAGCTGTAACACTTCGTGCCAAATATGTCACTCAAGTTGGTGGTTACTATACCAACTTTGAAGCACAAAGTTATTTCGGCGATGAAACCACTTACCGCTTCGCTGCAGATCTCTATCTAGATCCAACACTTAGTGTCGGAGTTTCAATTGCAGATTCAACTGCTGATGATTCTGATAGTATCTTCAATATTCGTGCACAAAAATTCTTTACACCTGAATTTGCTTTAGGTGTAGGTTATACGACTATTGATGGCGCAAACTCTTATGGTATCAATGGAACATTCCGTTTCTAAATTACTTTAGAAAACAGTGAAGATCCGCTCAATATGAGCGGATTTTTTTATTGTTGAAGATGCACAATCTGTAATTGCAGACTGGTACTTCCATTAAATACATTGCGCTCTAAACTATAGACTAAATCGACATACCCTAGCATTGGGTTAAATTCGAAACGATCTATTGCGTTAAAAGCAATCGCGTCAATTGAGTGTGACCCTACTGCCAATTTTAGTTTTAAATGCTGATCTTTAAGCCAACGATAATCAACCACTTGGAATCGTCCTTCAAACTGCGGCAAAGGAAATTTTTGTCCCCAAGGTCCAAGCTGCTCAATCCAATCCAAAGAGCTTAAATGAAGAGCTGAATCCCCCAACTCTCCATCGGTCCACAAGGTGGCCTGAAATAAATCAGAATCCATCTCGGCGATCATTTGAGTAAAGAGGCTTTTAAACTCATCAAAATGTTCTTTCCTAAGCGTTAAACCTGCTGCTGCTGCATGACCACCAAAATGGCTCAGTAGATCTGGACGCTGCTCTGCCACGGATTCAATCATATCTCGGATATGAATGCCATCAATAGAACGCGCAGAACCTTTGATGTGTATCCCATCTTCATCAGGTGCAAATACCAAACTTGGGCGATAAAACTGTTCTTTAAGTCGCCCAGCGACAATACCAATCACCCCTTGATGCCATTGTTCATCAAACATCACTAATGCTGGCGGTATTTGCTCAGCTGTTAATTGGATATGTTGCAAGGCAGAAAGTGCTTGTTGCTTCATCTCCGTTTCAACTTGCCGGCGCTCAAGATTTAATTGATTGAGCTGCTGTGCGATTGGATAAGCAGTTTGCATCTCTGTTGCAAGTAAACATTCAATGCCGATTCGCATGCTTTCCATACGTCCTGCGGCATTAATACGAGGCCCAAGGACAAAACCTAAATCTTGTGCACGTAAACTCGCAGCATCACGTCCCGCAATATCTAATAGCGCTAAAATTCCCACACGACATTGATGCTGCTGAATCCGTTTCAGCCCTGCATCAATCAATATACGGTTGTTGTAATCCAAGGTTGCGACATCAGCATAGGTTCCCAATGCCACAAGGTCTAAATATTGAGTGACTTTACAGCTACTTTTTCCTTGCTGAACACGGTGACTGGCTAACTTTGCCAATACATAAAAAGCAACACCTACCCCAGCCAAAGCTTTGCTTGGGAAATCGCAACCCAATTGGTTTGGATTGACTACCGCTTCAGCAGTCGGCGTTGGTTTTGTCGTGAGATGATGATCAGTAATAATCACCTGCATAGCTAAAGCTTGTGCTGTTTCCACACCAGCATGACTGGAAATGCCATTATCGACCGTGATCAGCAAATCAGGCTGATAACTCTGCTTTGCCAATTCCGCAATTTTGGGCGTGAGCCCATAACCATACTTAAAGCGATCAGGGACTAAATACTCTACTCTTGCCCCCATTTCTTGTAGAACCAAAACCATCAATGCAGTGCTGGTTGCCCCATCCGCATCATAATCACCAATGATGACAATTTGCTTTTGTTGATCAATCGCTTGATCAATCAATTCAACTGCGGCATCGATCCCTTTTAAAGTAGGGGGCAATAAATGTTTTAGCTTGAGTTCAAGTTCTTGCTCTGATTGAACACCTCGTCTTGCTAATATCTCAGCAATAAACGAAGGCACGCCCTGAAACTGTTCAGGGCGTGTAAGCAAAGGTCTTTGTTGAATTTTTATCTGTGTCATTTATGGCATCAAACGTTGTATAACCCATTGCCCATCCTGTTTTTCATAACTCAAGCGGTCATGTAAACGATTTGGACGCCCTTGCCAAAACTCATAATAGTCAGCAATTAAACGATAACCGCCCCAAAAATCAGGTTTAGTGAGTTCACCGTGTTCACCCACTTGCTGCTGTAAGTCATAAAAACGCTGCTGTAACTCTTCTCGACTCGCAATTCTACCGCTTTGTGGGGTGCTGATATGCGCGGCGATTTGACTATCGCGGGGGCGCTTTAAATAATACTCAGTTGATTCATGTTCAGAGATCTTGATCACTTGACCACTGATACGAACTTGGCGCTCTAAACTTGGCCAGTAAAATAACAACTCAGCGAATGGATTTTCAGCAAGGTCTATCCCTTTTTGGCTGTCATAATTGGTATAAAAATCATAGCCTGCTTCTGTCGCACCACGTAATAACACAGTCCGTACATGTGGGCGACCTTGTGCATTTGCAGTGGCCAAAGACATCGTATACGGCTCATGTAAATGTGCCGCCAAAGCATGATTAAACCAATTCAAGAATTGCAGGTGAGGATGATCGCTGATCTGTGCTTCATGCAACTCACCTTGTTCATAACTTAATCGTAATTCACTCAGATCCTTAATCACATCACTCATTGGTATTCTCTCTTAAGCAACTTGAGCTTGCGCACGCACAGCATCAGCTAAACGGTTTGCTAACGCTTCAACTTCTGGTAAGTCATCACCTTCAACCATTACACGAATGACTGGCTCTGTGCCTGATTTACGAATTAATAAGCGTCCACGACCTTTCAACTGTTGTTCTGCTTTTTCAAACTCTTCAACTAAAGAAGGGATTGAATATGGATCAATCATTTGTTGTAAACGGACATTGACTAATACTTGTGGAAATAGCTGAAAACCATCTACTAACTCATGTAAGGCTTTACCTTGTTCAACCATGACTGTAAGTACTTGCAGAGCTGCAATAATTGCATCACCGGTGGTACTTTTATCTAAGGTTAAAATATGCCCAGATGGTTCTCCACCAATACTCCAATTCTGCTCCTCAAGGGCTTGCAATACATAGCGGTCACCCACTTTTGCACGGACAAATCCAACATTGGCTTTATCTAACGCAAGCTCAAGTGCCATATTGCTCATCACTGTTCCAACCACACCTTCTGGCTTATGGTTGGCTTGTGTTGCAAGAATATAAAGAATATGGTCTCCATCAATGAGATTGCCATTTTTATCCACCATTACGACACGATCGGCATCACCATCAAAAGCAATACCAAGATCTGCTTGATGCTCAACTACCGCTTTTTGTAAATGCTCTGGATGTGTAGAGCCACAGTTTTCATTGATATTTAAACCATCAGGATCATTAAATAGTGGAATAACTTTGGCACCTAACTCGCGGAACACTGATGGTCCAACACTGTAGGCTGCACCATTGGCACAATCCACGACAATTTTTAAATTATGTAGGTTGAAATGATATGGGAAAGTTGATTTGCAGAATTCGATATAGCGACCATTGGCATCTTTTACACGAACACTTTTACCTAAGTTCGCTGTATCATCAATAAGCAAATCTTGTTCAAGCTCTTGATTAATTTGATCTTGTATATTATCAGGAAGTTTCTTACCTTCACTTGAGAAGAACTTAATCCCGTTATCAAAATAAGGATTATGTGAAGCAGAGATCACAATGCCCGCGTGTGCATGCAGAGCACGAGTGAGGTGTGCAATTGCTGGCGTCGGTAATGGACCAAGCAAATGCACATACACACCAGCCGCATTTAAACCCGCTTGTAATGCAGCTTCTAAAATATACCCTGATAAACGTGTATCTTTCCCCAAGACCACAATTGGCTTATTTTTTGGGCTATTACGTTTTAATACTTTTCCTGCAGCAAAACCCAATTTTAAAGCAAATTCTGGCGTAATCGGCAATTGTCCAAATTTGCCTCGAATTCCATCAGTACCAAAATAACTCATTTTCTACTCACTTTCTTATCGTAATATGACGCTAAGCCACATCATTTATCATCTATTTCACTTTACACTAAAACAAAAAAACCGTCAGCGAACTGACGGTTTTTCCAGCGACAAAATTACCAAAAATCAACCAACACGGTAGTTTGGCGCTTCTTTAGTAATCGTCACGTCATGTACATGTGATTCAGACATACCTGCTGAAGTAATTTTTACAAATTTCGCATTTTGACGAAGATCTTCAATCGCAGCTGAACCCGTATAACCCATAGATGAACGTAAACCGCCCATCATTTGATGTACGATGTTACCCATTGGGCCTTTATAAGGAACACGACCTTCAATACCTTCTGGTACTAATTTTTCAGCACTTGCTTTTGAGTCTTGGAAATAGCGGTCAGCAGAACCCGTCGCGCCTGCCATTGCACCCAATGAACCCATGCCACGATAGGCTTTATAGTAACGACCTTGGAAAAACTCAACTTCACCTGGTGCTTCTTCAGTACCAGCAAGTAGTGAACCTACCATGATCGTGCTTGCACCTGCGCCAATCGCTTTCGCCATATCACCAGAGAAACGAATACCCCCATCCGCGATCAAAGGAATTTGATCTTTTAAGGCATTTGCAACACTATCAATGGCAGAAATTTGTGGCATACCAATACCAGCAACAATACGCGTGGTACAAATAGAACCTGGACCGATACCCACTTTTACCGCATCTGCACCTGCATCAAGCAATGCCAATGCCGCATCACCTGTTGCGATATTACCGCCAATCACTTGAACTTGTGGGTAATTCGCTTTTACCCAACGTACGCGCTCAATGACGCCAGCAGAATGACCATGTGCTGTATCAACAACAATCGCATCTACACCAGCATCGACCAATGCTTCTACGCGGCTTGGTGTCTCAGCACCTGTACCAACTGCTGCACCTACACGTAAACGACCGAGTTCGTCTTTACAGCTATTCGGGTAGCTTTCTGCTTTACGGAAGTCAGTCACCGTAATTAAGCCTTTAAGTTCGTTGTTTTCACCAACAACTAAAACTTTTTCAATACGATGCTTTTGTAGCAATGCTTGGATATTTTCTTTCGACTCGCCTTCACGTACAGTGACTAAGCGATCTTGACCTGTCATGATGTTACTAACAGGTTGCTCTAGATTCGTTTCAAAACGTGTATCACGTCCTGTCACAATACCGACAACTTTGCCGTCCTTAACCACAGGTACACCGCTAATATTATTTGCTTGTGTAATTGCAATCAGTTCACGAACCGTCGTTTCTGGTGTTACTGTGATTGGATCTTTCACCATTCCAGCTTCAAATTTTTTCACACGGCGTACTTCAGCGGCTTGCGCTGCGATATCCATGTTTTTATGCAAAATACCAATACCACCATTTTGCGCCATTGCAATCGCCATACGTGACTCAGTCACTGTATCCATTGCAGCCGAAACGAGAGGGATATTGAGTTGAATTCCGCGAGTTAAACGTGTCTTTAAGGAGACATCTTTTGGGAGAACAGTTGAGTAGGCAGGAAGTAATAAGACATCATCGAAGGTTAGCGCTTCTTGAACGATGGTCAGCATAACAATCTCACTGGTAAATTCCGTGAGCTATTATAAACAAATTTCACAGTGAATTTCATTTTCTAGGATGAAATAATTTCAGAAAAACCGTTACCATCACGTTTCCCTGTTTTTTGAATCCAGTTTCACAGACTTTTAATCAACCCACCTGATCATAATCTTCATTATTTGCAGCATCTTGTTCTTCAATTTGAATCAAAGGAATCATATTGTGTGCAAGTCGAGCTTTATGACAATGATCATCAGCAACCTGTACTTCTCGGCAGGTTGAGCTACGCACCGCATAAATTGAACAACTCACCTGCTGTCCAACCACGCCTTCTAAAGCAATACATCTAACCTGAGTCTGATTTGTTCCCTTCATGCATGAATAAACAGCCGTGAGCGGCTCAATCATCTCACTTGGCATGACTTCAGCCTCAGCCCAATAAAACGATACACGGTAATGCGCACAACATGCGCCACAATGGACACATGTTTCAGAGGTCATAATTTGAGACAACATTTTTGTTAAAATTCTCGTTATCAAAATAAAACTCTTTAAAACGCGAATCCTAAAAAAACTTATCTACAAAAACAAGAGAGATGAACCCTATTTTTTGTATTCGACCGTCATATTTATCCTATGTTTAAGCGATTTCTGTGGGCATACTAAAGACATATTCATTCATCAGGTCAACACCACATTCCAGCGTTTCAATCCAATCTAGAAATTGCTCAATCATTTCTTTTCCAACAAAGGCTGTGCCATGTTGCGGGACAATCATTTCTAAATCCATCTGACGTACCATATTAACCCATAATCGGATCACTTTATTTGAGCACATATAGCGCTGGTGAAAACCTTTCATTTTCTTAGTATGCGCTTCAAAATCTGCAATCGGCACACTCGCATCATCTACTATCGATGCTCCCATATCACCAGAAAATAAGATTTTTGCTGTCGGATCATAAAACTGGAAATTACCGACAGAATGTAAGAAATGTGCAGGTACTGCGACAATCGAGGACTGCCCTAAAGGAATAACCTGTCCCGTATCAGACAGCTCGATCAGTCGCTCTTCCCAATTTCCCTTCATGCGATCACTCATAAATGCTGAATTGAGATGCGGTAGAAAACGTGCCCACAACTTTGATGCGACAACTTTGGCATCGGTATAGACCAACCAACGAGGCATCGAGGTAATAATGTCTGGGTCCTGATGAGAAGCCATCACATAATCAAGATTTTTCAGTTTGGTGTAGCGATTAAGCTCCATGGTTAAAGGCACATATGTGAGATCACCGCCTGGATCTAAAACCGCAGCTCGCTCATGATCAATAATCAAAAATTGATTTGCTTGAATGCCTTCCCCTTTCACCAAACTGGTAAAACTAATGCATTTATGCGTACCATTATCAAATAATATCTGTGATGTTGTCCGTTCAAAACTCATAGAAACCCCA
>OBJT01000315.1_pt1 | contig 12947 bp, 15 predicted proteins | sample 1519861 | NCBI WGS metagenome assembly OBJT01 (sample SAMN02401118, study PRJEB22541) | soil metagenome, isolate JX
AGTGAGCGATTGCTGGCCTAGATGAATGACTGTCCACGACAGAACCCGGCTTACCGGTCAGTTTCGACTTTTCAGGTGAAAACCCCGCTCCGGCGGGGTTTTTGCTATCTGGGATATGGCAGCAAGATGAATGACTGTTCATTCTGCTTTTATAAAAGAAGTCTGCTAACCGGATATTAAAATTAATTTGAGTCCGCGTAGAATAAAAATCTCTACAGCGTAAAGAAATGAAAATCCCGACTAACAAAACTAACCTTATGCCAGAATAGGCGTGTTTATAACTACTGAGGACAATTATTCATCCGCATCGACGAAAAGCAACAACGTGGATAAGTTGTAAAATTATGGACAAAATGCTCACCCCAATGATGGCAACCTCTATTTATCTTCTTCAGCACTTCCACTGCTCGATCTGCGACCAGCACTGGCGCTTCGCGCTTTAGCGTCACACTCTCCTTATTTAAAAATATTCTTAAAATTTCTCATGCGTTTATTTCGCGTGATAGTTCTCTATTTCTCTTAAGGAGAGAAAGTATGCGCTATTGGATTTTATTGGTTTTAGCTATCCTGGCTGAAATAACCGGCACGTTGTCAATGAAATGGGCCAGCGTCAATGACGACAATGCGGGTTTTATTTTTATGCTGGTGATGATTGCGCTCTCTTATATTTTCCTGTCTTTCGCCGTAAAACGTATCGCCCTGGGCGTGGCCTATGCGATGTGGGAAGGTATCGGCATTTTGTTTATCACTCTGTTCAGCGTAACGCTGTTCGATGAACCCTTATCGCTGATGAAGATCGCTGGTTTAGTCACGCTGGTGGCGGGGATCGCGCTAATCAAATCTGGCACGCTAACCCGTAAGGAGCCGCAACATGGCCACCTTTAATGCTGTGCACGTTGCCTGGCTGGCATTGGCGATTGGGCTGGAGATCGTCGCAAATATCTTTCTCAAATACTCTGATGGTTTCCGCCGTGCAATTTACGGCGTGCTCTCGCTGGTCGCGGTGCTGGGGGCGTTCAGTGCGTTGTCACAAGCGGTGAAAGGGATCGATCTCTCAGTGGCTTACGCGCTGTGGGGTGGTTTTGGTCTGGTGGCAACGGTGGCGGCTGGTTGGGTACTGTTTGGCCAACGTTTGAATCGCATTGGCTGGTTAGGGGTGGGATTGCTGATTGCGGGGATGTTGCTGATTAAGTTTGCTTAAAAGTGGGCACATCTGCCTGACTCTTAGTGGTTAACGCGCGTGAAGAAATGGCCAAGCGAGCGGTTCACCTCGTATTCAATCTGTAAAACTGTGCACAACACACTCCTTCAGAAAAGGAGTGTGTTAAATGCAACGATCCGCACCAAACTCAACCGCGGCCGTGTGGCTCATCCCAGTCAAACGCCGGGCCCAGCGAAATCACACCGCTCGGGTTGATGGTCTTGTGGCTGCAATAATAGTGATGACGAATATGCGGCAGATTCACTGTGTCGGCGATACCTGGCATCTGATAGATGTCGCGCAGGAAGCCGCTCAGGTTGCGGTAATCACTGATACGGTGGCGGTCGCACTTAAAGTGGGTGACATACACCGGATCGAAGCGGACTAAGGTGGTCCATAAGCGCAGGTCGGCTTCGGTCAGTTGATCACCCGTTAGGTAGCGATGTTGACCAAGAATCTGCTCAAGGCGCGCCAATGAGTGAAACAGTGCAGTCACCGATTCATCATAGGCTGCTTGTGAAGTGGCAAAACCGCTCTTGTACACGCCATTATTCACCGTGTCGTAAATCCAGCCGTTCAGCTCATCGATCTTGTCGCGTAACTCTGGCGGATAATAATCTCCAGCGCGGGCACCTTGCGCATCAAAGGCCGTGTTGAGCATACGAATGATGTCAGCCGATTCATTACTGACGATGGTGTGCTGGGTTTTGTCCCATAGCACCGGAACGGTCACGCGGCCGGTGTACTGCGGATCGGCGTGCAAATAGAGCTGGTAAAGGAATTCGTTCTGGTACAGCGAATCACCGGTCGCATCCGGGAAATCATCGTCAAAGGTCCAGCCGTTTTCTAGCATCAATGGATGCACCACCGAAACCGAAATCATCTCCTCCAGCCCTTTGAGCTGGCGCATCAGCAGCGTGCGGTGTGCCCACGGACAGGCAAGAGAAACATAAAGATGATAGCGATCGCGCTCGGCGGCAAATCCGGCATTGCCGGTTGGGCCAGCACTGCCATCCGCCGTTACCCAGTTACGCCAGACTGCTTCTGTGCGTTTGAAGCGGCCACCGGTTGACTTCGTATCGTACCAGGTGTCATGCCAGACACCGTCAATCAGCTGTCCCATAAGCCCTCCATAAAGAAAAAGGGCGAGGAAAATCCCCGCCCCTGCAAATCAGTATATGTGTTCTGGCAACGCTTGTGTGCTTAGCGTGCGGCTGCTGGTGCGAAACGAGCACGAATCAGACGGTCAATGCTATAAGCACCTGGACCTACCAGACCCAGCACCAGGAAACCACCGGCGATGGACAGGTTTTTCATGAACATCAGCTGGTTAACGCCTTCAGCAAAGTTGCTGTGGAACAGGAACGCCGTCAGCAGGGTGAAGCCAGCGGTGAACAGTGCAGTGAAGCGAGTCAGGAAACCAAACAGAATTGCCAGGCCGCCGCCAAACTCCAGCAAAATGACCAGTGGCAGCAGGAAGCCAGGGACGCCCATCGCCTGCATGTATTGTGCGGTACCCGCATAACCGGTGATTTTGCCCCAACCTGCAGTAATGAACAGAATAGTCATCAGTACACGTGCCAGCAGCAGACCTGAGTCTTCGAATTTTTTCATCATTTACTCCAACAATAATTATGTAGCAGGTTGTTGGCCTGCAAGGTTTTAATCCCGGCGAATCTAATGATTTAATTCACTGGGCTGATGGAAAGAGATGATAGTCGCAGGATGGAACAGTTGTAAGCGAGATAAACTGTCAATGTTATTCAGGAATTCTGATGGAGAGAAAACCGGACCTTATCGATCCGGTTTTAATTGAAGGAATTAGCGTGGTTCGAGCGTGGATTTGATCATGCGCCAGGTGCTCCACAGGCCAAAACCGCGTTTTGCCCAGCGTAAAATACGGTTAGGGCTGCGAATGGACCAGATAGCCAGCGCACTGCTGCCAATCGCCAGATAGCGACGCATACTGATGAGCGTTAACCAACCTCGATCATACTGTGCGGTGCTGTCCAGCCAGTCGCGGCGGGCGGCACTGAGGTCCAACCGTTGTTGTTGCACGTGGTTCAGCAGTTCGTGAATACGCGCTTCACGTTCACGGCGGCTCATGAACGGTGCTCCTCCAGCAGTCTGCGATCGGTTTCCAGCTCTTTACGTGTATGACGAAGCAATGTGGATTGGCGTGACTTGTGCAGTGTCCACAAGCCGAAAATCAGCGCCAGCGCAAACAGGACGCCGGTTGTAATGGCAATCGCCATCAACCGATATTGCGCATCCACCGCCCAGATGATCAGCACCATCAGGCTCATTAAACCGAAAGCGGTAAACAGCATGGTCAGCCCAACCATCATCAGCATCTGAATGAGATTGGCTTTTTCCTCTTCCAGCTCGGCGATTGCCAGGCGGACACGCGTTTCTACCATGCCTACCAGCGTGGTCACTACGCGCTGACCAATGTTGAAGACCCCTTTGCCTGGGCCTTGGCTCTGACTATCGCTCATATCAACGACGTGAGATCAGGATGCCAATCAGTACACCGACAGCTGCACCGATGCCCACGCCGTGCCACGGGTTGTCGCGCACGTATTCGTCAGCTTTCTCCGCCGCCTCACGCGTGGACTGGGCGATACGCTCGCCTGAGTCACCCAGACGCTCGCGTGAACTTTCGATAGCACCACGCGCTTTACTGCGCAGTTTGTCCAGCTCAGTCTTGGATTTATCCGTTGAGCTGCTCAGCACTTCTTCCAGGGTGTCAGCAAGGTTTTTCAATTCCGCACGCAGATGTTCAGATGTGGTGTCTTTTGACATGAAGTTCTCCATTACATCATTTATTTAAGTCCGATTAGTAAGGCTCAGCTTCGAGCTTCTTCAGCTCGTGCTGGGCCTCTTCCAGCTTACGTTCGCGCTTCTCAATTTTCTCTTTGTCATCGCCATCCTTGCGCTCTTCCTGAAGTTCACGCTCACGTTCTGCAATTTTCTGCTTCTGTGCTGCGATACGTTCACTATGGGCAGATTTCAATCTCTCGTCAGTGCAGTTAGCGCGGACTTCGGTCAGCGCACGCTCCAGCCCAGTGACCCGGCGCTGATTATCATGCTGTTTAGCCATGTCGATTTCGCGCTGAATATCATGCTCTTTTTGCTGGCAAAGTGACTCGGCTGCCAGCAGTGAACCCGAAAGAGAGAAAAGAATAGCACCCAGTAGTAATTGATGTTTCATCAGGTTTTTACCTTCCATTGTTAATGACCTGCCACAAACCGGGCAGGAGAGGCATCCCAGCTTGTTTTAGCGCGCTACTTTAAGCATAGACAGCAGACGAAAAAATTCAAAGAAGACGCGGGGATAGCGAGGATTGATCTACCGTCTGGCTTATCGCCAGACGGGTAAAATCAGCTGTAAGTTGGACGATTGGCGTCGGGGACTTGCTGTGAAGCTTGCGGTCCGCTTGCCACCACAAAACCTTGGGGCAGCAGGCGACGCAGCACTTTTTGCGCGGCCAGGCTCTGCTCTTCGTTTTCGAAATGAATGACCAGCGCATCACCCGAAGGTGTAATACTTTTGATACGCACGCCCTGTGCCGATAGTTGCTGATAGAGGTAAAAACCATCAGGCAGATTGGTACCGCTATGAGCAACACGGATTTTGACGACCGTATCGTGCTGCATCAACGAAGGGACAATAATCACGGCCAGCAGCGCCAAGGCACCCGCTACCGCCCAGGGCAGGAAACGCCTGGGGAATCCACGAAGCGCAATCATGACTGTGAATTCCCATTACGAGATGCCTGACGTTTACGCCACAACACAACCAGAGAACCCACCAATCCGATCACCAGCAGCACCAGCGGCAGCAGCATCAGACAGAACATCAGTTCATCTTCATAGCGGCGGAAAATTGGGGTTTTACCCAGTGCAAAGCCGAGCACGGTGAGAATCAACACCCACAGGAAGCCACTCATCCAGTTGAAGAACTGAAAACGAGCATTACTCAGACCAGAAAGCCCAGCAATGGTGGGCAGGAGGGTGCGCACAAAGGCAATGAAGCGGCCAATCAGCAGGGCAGACAAACCGTGCCGATGGAACAAGCTATGGGCGCGTTGGTGGTATTGTGCAGGCAAATGCGAGAGCCATTTTTGCACGGTGGGCGTATTACCCAACCATCGTCCTTGAATATAACTGACCCAGCAGCCAAGACTGGCGCCAGTGGTAAGGACCAGTAATGTGAGGGGGAAGCCCATGGTGCCTTTGGCGATCAGCACACCCACAAGAATCAACAGGCTATCACCCGGCAGAAAAGCCGCGGGCAACAGGCCATTCTCCAAAAACAGGATAAGGAACAGCAAACCGTATATGGCCCACACCAGCGTCGGGTCGGAGAGCATTTCGTAATCCTGCTGCCACAAGGCATGCAGCAATGCTTTCAAAATATCCATCAATCATTCCTGAACATCATTGTTAATCGTGCCCGTGAGGGGCTGAGGCGCAGGCTGGTTGGGTTATACATTTTAGGTATGCAGCCTGAGCGGGTTTCCGGATCCTTCCAGAATTGATTGTTAAATCAGCGACTTTTTAAAGCCCTGTCGCAAAGGGTAAGAAAAGGGCGATAACTGTAACAAAAATCACGGTAGTCAGACAGTGTAAAGTGGCTGTCGCACAGGAGTTTTACCTTTTGACGCAGATGGTCAAAAGGAGCTTTACATGAGCTGACACTATTGCAGATTAACTGACTTATTCGCCTGGAAATTCAGCAGAATCAATGTGAATTGTCACTACCTTCCGGCAGGATGACGGGATTTTCCGCAAACATGTAACGGTCCACATTGAATTCAAAATCATCGGCGGTGGCGTTAAATAACATCTGTTTAGTATTTTCCAGGTGCTGCCACATTGCCAGCTTGCTGGCGGCGGGATCTTTGCGCATAAGTGCTTTCATAATCTGGTCGTGATCGTCACACCAGCTGGTGAGATTGCGCTCATCAATATGCTCGTGCAGCTTCAGCCAGTAAGGATTGTGCAGGCGGTGTAACCACATTTTTTCGACAATCGCGGCTAGCGCACTGTTTTGTGTTGATTGTGCAATGCGTACGTGGAAATGCATGTCCCACTCGGAATCACGGGAATAATCTTCTTGGCGCGCTTTTTCCTGAATCGCCATCAACGCCATGATGTCCTGACGGGTGACCTGCGTGGCGGCAAATTCAGCGACATTGCTCTCAATCAACTGGCGCGCCTGCAACAGTTCAAACGGCCCAAAACTGGCGAACTCCAGCTGGCTCGGGGTGGTTTCACGATTCTGCTGTTGATTGCTAATCACGTGAATGCCTGAACCTTTACGGACCTCAACGTAACCTTCCACTTCGAGCATTATGATCGCTTCACGGACGACCGTGCGGCTGACTTCCATCTCTTCAGCAATCAGGCGTTCAGCGGGTAACTTATCGCCGACGCGATATTCATCCGCTTCAATACGTCGCTTGAGTTCACTGGCAAGTTGTTGGTAAAGACGGCGGGATTCGTTCAGATCCATTGCGCGTTTCGCTGTAGTGGTAAAGGTAGAGTTGTTATACCACTTTGGCAGAACGGAGGAAATGGGCTGACGTGCGTCAGCCCGAAGAGATTAACTGCGTGCTGTCGCCGGTTGAGCCAGGTTGTGATCGTCCAGTTCAGAGACCGGTTGGTTCTTCAGAACGGTCCAGATGACGCAAGCGCCGAGCAGATCAAACACCGCCAGTGCGGCAAACAGAGGGCTAAAGCCAAGGGTATCGGCGAGCGCACCCACGACCAGCGCGAACAGGGTACTTGCGGTCCAGGCGGCCATGCCAGTCAAGCCGTTCGCCGTAGCGACTTCATTACGCCCGAATACGTCGGAAGAAAGCGTAATCAGTGCGCCGGAAAGCGCCTGGTGCGCAAAGCCACCGACACATAACAAGCCAATGGCGACATACGGACTGGTAAACAGGCCAATGGTGCCCGGTGCAATCATCAGTATCGCTCCCATGGTCACCACCAGTTTGCGTGAGACAATCAGATTCACGCCAAACCAGCGTTGGAACAGCGGCGGCAAATGGCCTCCGACAATGCAGCCGAGATCGGCAAACAGCATCGGCATCCAGGCGAACATGGCAATCTCTTTCAGGTTGAAGCCGTAGACCTTGAACATAAACAGCGGGATCCACGCATTAAAGGTGCCCCATGCCGGTTCAGCGAGGAAACGCGGCAGCGCAATCCCCCAGAACTGGCGGTTGCGCAGGATCTGGCGCGCTGACATTTTGCTGTTATTCCCGGTCTGATGTTGCACCTCCTGGCCGGAAATAATGTAGTGGCGTTCTTCCTCACTCAATTTGGTTTGTTGTTTCGGATGTTTGTAAAACACTAACCAGCACAGCGCCCAAGCCATACTGAGCACGCCTGTGATGATAAAGGCCAACTGCCAGCTGTGTGCCAGAATCGCCCATACCACCAATGGCGGTGCTAGCATCGCACCAATCGACGATCCCACGTTGAAGTAACCCACTGCCACTGAGCGTTCTTTGGCCGGGAACCATTCGCTACTGGCTTTGAGCCCAGCAGGAATCATCGCCGCTTCCGCCGCCCCAACCGCACCGCGGGCCAGCGCAAAGCCACCCCAACTCCCTGCCATAGCCGTAGCCGCACAGAAGATCGCCCAGAGAATGGCAAACACCGCGTAGCCGATCTTGGTGCCCAGCAGGTCAAGCACATAACCGGCGACAGGCTGCATGACGGTGTAGCACGCCGAATAGGCGGCCACAATATACGAGTACTGCTGTGTGGTAATGCCCAGCTGGGTTTCCAGCGTTGGTGCGGCAACTGCAATGGTATTGCGCGTCAGGTAGCCGAGCACAGTGCCCAGCGTCACCAGCCCAATCATGTACCAGCGTAGCCCTTTAATCTTACGCATCATTAACCTCTACCAGTCTGTCGTTGCGGCGATGCCGCTGTAGTTATCTGGATCGGGACCGCCATGAAGCACCTGGCTTCACGCCCGCAGGCGCTTTATCAAGCCGCCTTGTTTTCCTTACCTGTGCCATTCAGTTCGGCAACAACGAGGCGAGAGGTTAACTTGTTATACAACTTCAAAAGTTGAATGCCATCACAAAAACCCTGCATGCTGTGTGTGTTCGCAGTAAAAGGCTTAATAACAGCAATTTAGTGCATTATGCCTGACATTTTTGTCCATATACCCACAGTGAAACTGTCATTATTGTGAGATGTATCGCAAACAATTTTACCGATTGCGAAAATTGGTATGATAACTTTAAGTCAGAAGCCTAAGGGCACCAAACATGAGGAAGCAGGTATGTCGCGTTTTATGAGTGAGGATTTTCTACTCGATAGCGAGTTCGCCCGTCGTCTGTACCATGACTACGCCAAAGACCAGCCGATTTTCGACTATCACTGCCACCTGCCGCCGCAGCAGATTGCCGAAAATTATCGTTTCACTAACCTCTATGACATCTGGCTGAAAGGCGATCACTACAAATGGCGTGCGATGCGTGCGAATGGCGTGCCAGAGGCACTCTGTACCGGGGACGCCAGCGATCACGAGAAATTTAACGCCTGGGCACGCACCGTGCCGCACACCATCGGCAATCCGCTCTACCACTGGACGCATCTCGAGCTGCGCCGCCCGTTTGGTATCACCGATGTGCTATTAAATGAGCAAAGTGCCGACCGCATCTGGCAGCAGTGCAACGAACTGTTGGCACAGGACGCTTTTCATGCACGCGGCATCATGCAGCAGATGAAAGTAAAAATGGTCGGTACCACAGACGATCCACTGGACGATCTGCAACACCACCGTACGCTGTCTGAAGATGCCAGCTTTAACGTCAAAGTGTTGCCGAGCTGGCGTCCTGACAAGGCATTTAATATTGAACTGGATACTTTCCTACCGTGGATTCAGCGTCTGGAGCAGGTCACCGACATCAACGTGCAACGCTTTGATGATCTGCTGCGTGGCTTAAGCCAACGGCTCGATCACTTTGCGGCACACGGCTGCAAAATCTCCGACCATGCACTGGACGTGGTGCTGTTTGCCGAAGCCGACGAAAGTACGCTGGATGGCATTCTGGCGCGCCGTCTGCAAGGGGCTACGCCGACGCAAGAAGAGGTGGCACAGTTTAAAACGGCAGTGCTGGTCTGGCTGGGTAGCGAATATGCCCGCCGTGGCTGGGCACAGCAGTATCACATTGGCGCGTTGCGCAATGCGAATCGCCGCCAGTTCGATATTCTCGGCCCGGATGTCGGTTTTGACTCCATCAACGATGCCCCCTTGGCGATCCCGTTGGCCCGCTTACTGGATGCGCAGAATCGTAACAACGCCCTGCCTAAAACCATTCTTTACTGCGTCAACCCGCGTGATAACGAAGTGCTTGCCACCATGGCGGGCAATTTCCAGGGTGAAGGTGAACCGGGCAAGATGCAGTTTGGTTCGGCATGGTGGTTTAACGATCAGCTAGACGGCATGCACCGCCAGATGACGCAGCTGGCACAAATTGGTTTGCTGAGCCGCTTTGTTGGCATGCTGACCGACAGCCGCAGCTTCCTCTCATACACGCGCCATGAATATTTCCGTCGTCTGCTGTGTCAGATGATTGGCAACTGGGTGGCTCGCGGGGAAGCACCGGCGGATGAAGCATTACTGGGGCAGATGGTGCAAAACATCAGCTTCAACAATGCGCGTGATTACTTTGGCATTGAGTTGGGAGCCTGATCATGCAGCGGCTAAACCGTCACGATTTTCCCGGCGCGCATTACAGCGATCGCGTTATCCAGTTTGGGGAGGGCAACTTCCTGCGCGCCTTCATTGACTGGCAACTCGACTGGCTCAATCAGCATCATGGTATCGATGCGGGCGTGGTGGTGGTGCGGCCGCGCAATCGCGTGGTGGAAGACTCATTGAATCAGCAGGACGGTTTGTACACCACGCTGATTCGAGGCCTGAACCAGCAAGGTGAGCAGGTCAGTGAAACTCGTTTGATCCGTAGCCTCAATCGCGAAATCCAGCCCTATCAGCAGTTTGACGATTTTCTTGCGCTGGCGCGTGCGCCACAGATGCGTTTTGTGTTTTCTAATACCACCGAAGCGGGCATTGCCTTTGCCGAGCAGGATCGGCTGGAGGATGCGCCCGCTTCCTCCTTCCCAGGCAAGTTGACACAGCTGCTGTGGACGCGTTTCACCCACTTTGCCGGTGCCGCCGACAAGGGCTGGCTGATTGTTCCCTGTGAGCTTATCGATCATAACGGCGATGCGCTGCGCGAGTTGGTGCTGCGCTATATCAAACACTGGATGCTCCCACCGGAGTTTGCCCGCTGGGTGTTGGATCACTGTGCGTTCTATAACACGCTGGTGGATCGCATCGTCACTGGCTATCCAGCTGATGGTGAGTCGATGGCGGCACAGTTGGGTTATGAAGATCGCTACCTGGTGGCGGGCGAGGTCTATTACCAGTTTGTGATTCAGGGACCGGATGCATTGGCGCGAGAGTTGAAGCTGGATCAGTTGGCTCCAGAAGTGAAGTTAGTTGATGACATCTCGCCGTACAAAGCGCAGAAAGTGGCGATACTCAACGGCGCACATACGGCCATGGTGCCAGTGGCTTTCCTGTCTGGAGTGGAAAGCGTGGGCGAAGCCATGGATGACGCTGCCATTGCTGGCTATGTTGATACGCTGCTGCGTGATGAGGTGATCCCGACGCTGGATCTGCCTTCCGAAGAGCTGCATGCCTTTGCCGATGCCGTGCAGCGCCGCTTCCGTAATCCGTTTATCCGCCATGCGCTGCTCTCCATTGCGCTGAATGGCATGACCAAATTCCGTACCCGTTTACTCCCGCAGCTGTTGCTCGCGCAGCAACAAACGGGTCAATGGCCGCCGCGCCTGACCTTCGCTTTTGCGGCGCTGCTGGCGTTTTATCGCGGTGAGCAGGGCGACAAGCAGTGGTCATTACAGGATGACGAGTACTGGTTACAGCAGTTTGCAGAGCTTTGGCCTGCAGTAAATCAAAACAAAATGACCCCGGAACAGCTGGTGCATGCAGTACTGCGCAACAGTCACCACTGGGGCGAAGATCTGACTCAGCGGCCTGGATTAGCGTCCGCAATCAGCCAACACCTGCACAACATCATCGTCCACGGGATGCGGACGGCGTTGCTACAACTGAGATAACGCTATGCAAGATGCGATAAGAATACATTCACGCGACAACGTGGCGGTGGCGCTGCGCGATTTACCTGCCGAAGCGAAGGTTGAAGTTGCTGGCCAGGTCATTACGTTGCAGCAAGAGGTGGGACGCGGCCACAAGTTCGCACTCACGCCGCTGGCTATCGATGCGCTGGTGATCAAATACGGTTTGCCGATTGCTCACGCGACGCAGCCTATTTCCATCGGTGAAATCATTCATTCCAGCAACGCGCGCACCAATCTGAGCGATGTCGATGAATACGATTATCAGCCGGAGTTTCTCGATATTCCGCCGCAGGCCGGTGACCGCGAAGTACAGATCTACCGACGCGCCAGTGGCGAAGTGGGGATTCGAAATGAGCTGTGGATTCTGCCGACCGTGGGCTGCGTCAATGGTATCGCCCGGCAAATTCTGTCGCGTTTTCTAAAAGAGACCAACGATGCAGAAGGGATTGATGGTGTGCATCTGTTCAGCCATCCGTTTGGCTGTTCGCAATTGGGGCAAGACCACGAAAATACCCGCACCATGCTGCAAAACATGGTGCGCCATCCCAATGCTGGCGCAGTGTTGGTGATTGGCCTCGGTTGTGAGAACAATCAGGTGGATGTATTCCGCGAAACTCTTGGTGGCTTTGATAGCGATCGCGTGCAGTTTATGGAGTGTCAGAAGCAGGACGACGAAGTGGAAGCCGGTTTAGCGCGGCTGCACAGGCTGTATGAGGTTATGCGCCAGGATCAGCGCCAGCCGGGCAAACTGAGCGAACTGAAATTTGGGCTGGAGTGCGGCGGTTCCGACGGTTTCTCAGGTATCACTGCGAATCCGATGCTGGGCTGTTTCTCCGATCAAATGATTGCCAACGGTGGCACTACGGTGTTGACCGAAGTACCGGAAATGTTTGGTGCTGAGCGAATCTTGATGAGCCGCTGCCGTGATGAAGCGACATTCGATAAAACCGTCGCGATGATTAACGACTTCAAGCGCTACTTTATCGATCATAAACAGCCGATTTATGAAAACCCGTCTCCGGGCAACAAAGCCGGCGGCATTACCACGCTGGAGGAGAAATCCCTCGGTTGTACGCAGAAAGCCGGGCAAAGCCAGGTCGTGGATGTGCTGAAATATGGCGAGCGCCTGGTGACGCCAGGGCTGAATCTGTTGAGTGCGCCGGGTAATGATGCGGTGGCGACCAGTGCGCTGGCAGGTGCGGGTTGCCATATGGTGTTATTCACCACCGGGCGCGGTACACCTTACGGCGGATTTGTTCCCACAGTAAAAATCGCGACCAATACGCCGTTGGCAGAAAAGAAACCGCATTGGATTGATTTTAATGCCGGACGTTTGATTGATGGCATGAGCATGCCAGAGATGTTGGCCGATTTCGTCGATATGATCGTGGCGATTGCCAATGGCCAGCTCGCACGCAACGAAGCCAATGATTTCCGCGAATTAGCGATATTTAAGAGTGGCGTCACGCTGTAAATATCAGGTGCGCATAAAGGTACAACCGGGCACATGGGTAACAGATCAGACCGACCACATAGGTAACACTTT
>OBJT01000316.1_pt1 | contig 12922 bp, 12 predicted proteins | sample 1519861 | NCBI WGS metagenome assembly OBJT01 (sample SAMN02401118, study PRJEB22541) | soil metagenome, isolate JX
TCCTTTTGAATGAAACGCAACTCGAACAGTACGCCACTTATTTGCGCCTATTGCGCGAATGGAACGAAAAAATCAACCTGACGGCCATCACGGAGCCGGATGAAGTCTATCTGAAGCATTTCTATGACTCCATTTCGCTGGGCTTCCACATGGATTTCACTGAAGAAGAAGTCACGCTTTGCGATGTCGGCGCCGGCGCCGGTTTCCCGAGCATCCCCCTCAAGATTGCGTTCCCGAAATTGAAGGTGACGATCGTGGACTCACTGAACAAACGGATCACCTTCCTGCAGACTCTGGTTGCCGAATTAGGTTTGACGGGTGTCTCCTGCTTCCATGACCGTGCCGAAACCTTTGGGCAGAACAAGAAATTCCGCGCCCAGTTCGATGTGGTGACGGCGCGTGCGGTCGCGCGCTTGAGCGTCCTGAGCGAACTGTGTCTGCCTTTGGCCAAAAAAGGCGGTACTTTCGTCGCGATGAAAGCGGCCAGCACGGAAGAGGAGCTCCGCGATGCAGAGCGCGCCATCGCAACTCTGGGCGGCAAACTCGAAGAAGATATCTTTTTTGAACTGCCGAATGATGCAGGCGAACGCCATATCGTGAAGATCAAGAAAACGAAAGAAACACCGAAGGCCTACCCGAGAAAAGCCGGGACACCGAACAAAAATCCATTGTAAATCGGAAAAGGAACGGCCCGACCGTCTGCTTCTTTGCAGGCAGGCCGGGCTTTTTGGGTTTAAGATGCAATCATAAAGCGATTTTACGGCATCGGTTTTATCTATCCTATATTTTTCCAAATTTTTTTGTTACAATAGTCTGGTAAAGTTATAGCCTTTTTTATAAATAGACATACTGAGCGATAAATGATGATTCATTTTGAAGAAATGCGTAGGAGAAAAGGCGCAGGTATCGTTTTTTCTCTTTTTTTAGGCAAAAAAGTGGAACAGCGCTACAACAGCTTCAAGTGAACGACAGAAAGTGGAGGAGAATAGATGGCACGGATTATTGCAGTCGCAAATCAGAAAGGCGGCGTCGGAAAAACGACGACCACCGTCAATTTAGCAGCTTCTTTGGCCTACTTAGGCAAAAAAGTTTTATTGATAGATAGTGATGCCCAAGGGAACGCCACCAGCGGACTCGGCATTTCAAAAGCAGATGTTGAAAAAGATATATATGATGTATTAGTGAACCAAGAGCCCATCGAGAATGTTATCAGAGAATCCTCGCGGGAAAATTTATGGGTCGTGCCTGCAACCATCCAATTGGCAGGGGCCGAGATCGAATTGACGAATCAGCCGCATCGGGAAGCGCGCCTTTATGAGGCAGTGCAGTCTTTGCGTGAGGAATACGACTTCATTTTCATCGACTGCCCGCCATCTTTGGGCCATTTGACGATCAATGCCTTCACTGCCAGTGATTCGGTTTTGATTCCGGTTCAGTGCGAATACTATGCCTTGGAAGGGTTGAGTCAACTGTTGAACACCTTCCGCTTAGTTCAGAAGCATTTCAATAAGGACCTGAAATTGGAAGGGGTATTATTGACGATGCTGGATGCCCGGACCAACCTCGGCTTCGAAGTCGTTGATGAGGTCAAAAAGTATTTCAAAGAAAAAGTATACAAGACAATCATTCCGCGAAATGTCCGTTTATCCGAAGCGCCAAGCTATGGACAATCAATCGTTGACTATGATATCCGTTCAAAAGGAGCGGAAGTTTATCTTGAGTTGGCAAAGGAAGTGTTAGCAGATGGCGAATAAAAACAGCAAAGGGCTTGGACGCGGCATCGACGCGCTCTTCAGCAACTTTGAAGATATCGAGAAGATCGATGAAAAAACAGAAAAGGTACAGGAGATCCCTTTAGACGAAATCCGCCCCAACCCTTATCAGCCGCGGAAAACCTTCGACGACTCGACTTTGCGGGAACTGGCGGACTCGATCCTGCTGAACGGCGTCATCCAGCCGGTCATCCTGCGCCAATCCAGCGTGAAAGGCTATGAAATCATTGCAGGCGAACGCCGCGTCCGCGCGTCCCGTTTGGCCGGCAAAACAACAATCCCGGCAATTGTCCGTGAATTTGACGAAACGGCAATGATAGAAGTCGCCATTCTGGAAAATCTGCAGCGTGAAGACCTGACTCCGCTCGAAGAGGCGGAAGGCTACCAAACCTTGATGAACAAGCTGAATCTTACGCAAGTGGATGTAGCCCAAAGATTAGGGAAGAGCCGTCCTTACATCGCCAATCATCTGCGTTTGCTGAATCTGCCGCAGGACGTCAAGCGGATGCTGCAAGAAGGATTGATCTCGATGGGGCAAGCCCGTACGCTTTTGGGGTTGAACGATGAATCGTTGGTCAGCGAATTGGCGAAACGTGCTGCCGAAGAGGGCATCACGGTCCGACATCTGGAATTGCTGGTCCAACAACTGAACAATCCTGGCGATGTCGCCAAAAAGAAAACCAAGAAGAAAAAAGAAACGAAACCGGTATACATCAAAGAGAGCGAAGAACGTTTGATGGACAAATTCGGGACATCCGTACAGATATCCAGCAAGGGCGAAAAAGGCAAGATCGAAATCGAATACCTTTCTCCAGCCGACCTGACCCGGATTTTGGATATCCTGCAAATTTCCCTGGACGATTAAGAATAGACGAAGACATCAGAAAGAGGTGCATTTGGCCTTGGTACAACAAGATTATGGATTGCATGATGTGGTGGAAATGAAAAAACCGCATCCCTGCAAAAACAACTCATGGGAAATCATCCGAATGGGTATGGACATCCGGATCAAATGCCTGAAATGCGGGCAGATGGTCATGATGCCGCGCCGCGAATTCGAGAAGAAAATGAAAAAAGTACTGACTAAGGCAGAAGAAACTGTCGAATAGGTCTTTTAATGAACAAATATAAGTAATATAAGTGGAAAGAGTGTGAAGAAATGTCATTAACAGCAGGAATCGTAGGATTACCGAACGTCGGTAAATCCACTTTATTCAACGCCATCACCAAAGCGGGAGTGGAAGCCGCAAACTATCCATTCGCGACGATCGACCCAAATGTCGGAGTAGTCGAAGTTCCCGATGAACGTTTGAATAAATTAACAGAATTGGTGAAACCCAAAAAAACCGTCCCGACAACTTTTGAATTCACGGATATCGCCGGAATCGTAAAAGGCGCCAGCAAAGGGGAGGGGCTAGGGAACAAATTCTTGGCCAACATCCGCCAAGTGGATGCCATCTGTCATGTTGTGCGTTGTTTCGAAGACGATAACATCACACACGTCAGCGGTAAAGTGGATCCGCTGGATGATGTCGAAACCATCAACTTGGAACTGATTTTTGCGGACTTGGAGTCCATCGAGAAACGCTACACACGCATCAGCAAAATTGCCCGCACAAAGGACAAAGATGCTGTCCGCGAACTGGAGATCCTGGATAAGATCAAGAAGACACTTGAAGAAGGCAAATCCGCACGCACAATCGAGTTCACACCCGAGGAAGAACCGCTTGTGAAAAGCCTGTTCCTTTTGACGACAAAGCCTGTTCTGTATGTCGCAAACATCTCCGAAGAGGACGTAATAGCCGGCGGAGACAATGAGATGGTTCAAGCTGTCCGTGATTTTGCGGCGACAGAAGGCGCAGAGGTCGTTACTGTGTGCGCCCGTATCGAAGAAGAAGTGGCGGAATTGGATGATGAAGAAAAAGCTGAGTTCCTGGCGGAGCTCGGTATCAAAGAATCCGGACTGGATCAACTGATCCGTAAAGCCTACACTTTGCTCGGCTTGGGAACATACTTCACGGCAGGCGAAAAAGAAGTCCGTGCCTGGACATTCAAGCTGGGAATGAAAGCACCACAGACAGCCGGCATTATCCATTCCGACTTCGAACGCGGCTTCATCCGCGCCGAAACAGTTTCCTACGCTGATCTGTTGGCTTACGGCAGCATGCAAGCCGCCAAAGAAGCAGGAAGAGTCAGACTTGAAGGAAAAGACTACGTAGTCCAAGACGGCGACGTAATGGAATTCCGATTTAATGTATAAGAGTGTGATGAATCCTGGGCTTAGAGTTTGAGCACTAACGAGGTTCAGGACCAAGCAGCCCGGTTTTGGCTGAGTGGGCCTGAACAGCGTTAGGCGGAGAACTCTAGGATTCAGAACCGTTCTAAAAGGATACGATGAAATGCGGGAGGGAATGAGCACTAAGAGGACATTACGAGAACGGCCGCAGTTTGGCCGTGACGTAATGTCAGCTTAGGCGGAATCCCCTGCATTTCAGAGTTCGACTATAAAGGGTGCCGCATGTAATCAAGGGAGGATTTATCATTGGAAGAAACGAAGAGCGTTGAACAAATGAAGGTCGAAAACAAAGCGTTATGGCAGAGTTTGACAAAAAGAAATGAACAATACATGCTGGGGCTGGACAGAACCTTGAGAGCTGCAAACTTGGAAGAGGAGCGCAGAGAGGAAATTTACGGCAAAATGATGCGGGAATTGCTGGAAGCCCAAAAAACCGGAAAAACTGCCCGCCAATTATACGGCACAGTATCTGAGTGCGCCTCGAATATCCTTGTCAATCCGACAGATAACGAAGTGAAAGTACGCTCGGCAGATTGGTTGATCGCTTTGGATGGTGGCTTATTGCTGGGGTCTCTTTTCGCGATGATTTCAGGCATTTCCTTGCTGACCAACAGTGGAGAAGACGTAATCGGAATGGGTCTGATCAGCTTGATCCTGAACTTTATCGTGGGCGGCATCGCCATGCTCGTCATCTCCAAATACACACCGAATCCGGATGCGCCAAAAGGCGAAAAAGGCTTCGGAAAATACATCTTTGCGACGACTGGCGCGATGCTGCTTTGGATGCTCATCATGACTGTTTCGATGATGCTTATTCCAGCCAGCATCAATATCGCTTTGCCTGCTTGGTTGTACCTTGGAATCGCGGGTGTAGGTTTTGCTGCAAAAGTATATCTGAAGAAAAAATATCATATCGTGGGCGGCATTTTGTAGGCCGTCAAGTGGTGGAGGCCGAGATGCAAAGAAAAACTTGTATCTCGGCTATTTTCGTATATTGACAGAAAAAAACTGCAAATGAATCCCTGGATACAAACATATGCGCCAATTCCGAACGTTGCAACAGATGCGAATCAACAGTATTCGAGAAAAAACGCTTCTATATGAGAATTGTATGATAAACGAAGGTTTGCGCTTGACGTAGGTTGTTGGTGGTGGTATTTTAGATGATAAAAATCAGCACAAATAAAAAGGAGTGTTCATCGAAAATGTCAAATTGGGAAACAAAATTCGCTAAAGAAGGTTTTACTTTTGATGATGTATTATTAGTCCCGGCTGAAAGCCATGTATTACCTAACGATGTGGATTTATCGATTGATTTAGCTAAAAATTTACACTTGAATATTCCTATCATAAGCGCAAGTATGGACACAGTAACCGATGCAGCAATGGCAATCGCAATGGCTCGCCAAGGCGGCTTGGGCGTCATCCACAAAAACATGACCATCGAAGCGCAGGCTGAAGAAGTGCACAAAGTAAAACGTTCCGAAAGTGGCGTCATCATCGACCCATTCTTCCTGACCCCTGATCACTTGGTTTCCGAAGCAGAGAATCTGATGAGCAAATACCGCATCAGCGGTGTGCCTATCGTCAACGATATGGAAGACCGCAAGTTGGTAGGTATTTTGACGAACCGCGATCTGCGCTTCATTGCAGATTACCAAGTTCCGATCGGCGATGTCATGACCAAAGAGCATTTGGTTACCGCTCCTGTAGGGACCTCTTTGAAGGACGCAGAATCCATCCTGCAAAAATACAAAATCGAAAAACTGCCTTTAGTCGATGAAAGCGGCCGTTTGGCTGGCTTGATCACGATCAAGGATATCGAAAAAGTAATCGAGTTTCCCAACTCCGCAAAAGATGCACACGGCCGTTTGATCGTTGCGGCTGCAGTAGGTGTGACAAGTGACACGTTTGAACGCGCCCAAGCATTATTGGATGCCGGTGCAGATGCAATCGTCATCGACACAGCGCATGGCCACAGCGCCGGCGTTATCCGTAAAATTAAAGAAATCCGCGACCAGTTCCCTGAAGCAACCCTGATTGCCGGAAACGTAGCGACTGCAGAAGGAACCCGCGCACTGTTTGACGTCGGGGTCGACGTAGTCAAAGTCGGAATCGGACCAGGCTCCATCTGTACGACACGTGTCGTAGCCGGTGTCGGTGTTCCGCAGATAACAGCCATCTATGATGCTGCAAGCGTGGCGAGAGAATACGGCAAAGCGATCATCGCTGACGGCGGGATCAAGTATTCGGGAGACATCGTCAAAGCGATGGCTGCCGGTGGACATGCAGTCATGTTGGGCAGCATGTTGGCAGGTACGGATGAGTCTCCAGGCGAATTCGAAATCTTCCAAGGCCGTCGTTTCAAGACTTACCGTGGTATGGGCAGTCTGGCAGCAATGGAAAAAGGCTCAAGCGACCGCTACTTCCAAGGCGGCGTGAATGAAGCGAAGAAAATGGTTCCTGAAGGTATCGAGGGTCGTGTGGCCTATAAAGGCGCAGCCAGCGACATCATCTTCCAACTGCTCGGCGGTGTCCGTTCCGGTATGGGCTATGTAGGAGCCGGTAATTTGCAAGAGCTTCGTGAGAATGCCCAATTCATCAAGATGTCCGGAGCTGGGTTGATCGAATCCCATCCGCATGACATCCAAATCACAAAAGAAGCACCAAACTACTCCATCCATAGATAATCGCATGAAATCAAAATGTCCGGGACACTGTTCTCGGACATTTTTTTCTTATGTTCACGGTTTGCTGGAGCTTTCTGATATAATTAAAACGGAATTTCTTTATGCTTCCTTAAGCAAAAATTTAAAACAATTTGGTACGATGAGAGAAAATATATATTTTGGGGAAAGGGTTGTCCTATATGAATAAAGTTTTGATCGTCGATGACGACAGGGAAATCGTGGATTTATTGAGCATCTACTGCAAAAATGAAGGGTACGATCCGATAAAGGCCTATGACGGTGTAGATGCCTTCCGCAAGCTTGAGGAGAATGCGGATATCCAACTGATTATTTTGGATGTGATGATGCCTAAGAAGGACGGCATCTCGGTAGTGAAGGAGCTGCGGGAACAGAACAATCCGATCCCGATCCTGATGTTGAGCGCAAAATCTACGGATATGGATAAAATTCAAGGGCTGACGACGGGTGCGGACGACTATGTTTCCAAGCCGTTCAACCCACTGGAAGTAATGGCCCGCATCAAATCGCTATTGCGCCGGACCATTATGCAGGCAGATGCTTCAGAGGTGGACTCGATCGAAATAGGCCCGCTGGTCATCAAGAAAGATTCCCATGAAGTAAAGACGCTGAACGGGAAAAGCATCCAATTGACCGCGCTGGAATTCGGCATCCTGCATTTATTGGCGAGCCATCCGAATCGCGTCTTCAGCGCCGATGAAATTTTTGAACGCGTCTGGCAACAGGAAAGCATCGTATCGGCCAAAACCGTAATGGTGCATGTGAGCCATCTTCGCGATAAAATTGAAGAGGCTACAGGCGGCGAGAAGGTCATCCAGACAGTGTGGGGTGTAGGCTATAAAATCGGCGAATAGGCATGCCTGCATATGGGCCGGCCTGGAAAAATCCGCTGAGTCGGGAGGGTGCGGGTTTGTTTAATAAGTTGAAGAAGAAAGAAATGAGTGAACTCGTTTTTGAAGGGGCCTTGACGCTTGGCATCGTCTATCTGCTCTACATCGGGATGGAGCTGATGTTCAACCGACTGGTCGCGAACCCGCCTTCGATTTTGAGGGAAATCCCCTCCTTAGGGCGATTCGTGATGGTAGTTGACGCATTTTTGACCATTTACGATGATGTTTTCCAATGGATAGCGGCGATTTTTGCAGCCATCTTCACCGGTTGGCGTTTGGTCAGGAGATACAAGCAAATGCAGTTGACGCATATCCTGGATGAGTTGCATTATATAGCAGCGGGGCACTTCGATCATCGGATCGACGCGAACAATGCCGGCAGCTATGTCGATGTTGTCGACAGTATCAACACGCTAGTGGAAAGTACGGTCCAAGCGATGGAAGAGGAACGGAAAATTGAACAATCGAAGGATGAACTGATCACGAATGTCAGTCATGATATCCGCACCCCTTTGACTTCCATCATCGGCTACTTGGGATTGATAGAGGACAAGCAATTCAACAGTGAAGAGGATGCTTTGCGTTATATCCATATCGCTTACACAAAGGCACTGCAGATGAAGGTGCTTGTCGATGATCTTTTCGAATACACGAAAGTGCGCCAACCGACGACCCCGCTGCTGTTGAAGACGATCAACATAGGCAACTTTTTGGAGCAGATTGTCGCCGACTATGAATTGGAATCGCGCAAACGCCATATGGAGATTGAGGTGATCATGAAGACGAGCCCATTGATGATCGAAATGGATGTCGATAAAATGGCACGAGTCTTCAACAATCTCATTTCCAATGCCCTGAAGTATGCGCATGGCGGCACGTGGGTTCACATCGAAGCCGAAAAGGTAGGTTCCGAGGTGATTGTTGCCGTGAAAAATAACGGGGAGCGCATCCCTGAAGAATCGCTGCAGGAATTGTTCGGGCGCTTCTATCGGGTGGAAAATTCCCGTTCGAAGGAGACAGGCGGGACCGGGCTGGGGTTGGCGATCGCCCAAAGCATCGTAACGCTCCATGGCGGATATATCTATGCGGAATCGGATGAGGCGGAAACCAAATTCGTGCTGCACCTTCCTTTGAAACAGACTACAGCTGTCAAGGAATAAGGAACGTACGCTTTCTGTGTACGTTCCTTTTTTTGGTTGTCTTTTTACAGTATTTCCGCTAACATAGAAGGGTATATCAACTGAATGAAATGACTGATTGGAGATAACTAAAAACAATGATGACTATAAAAAACAGAAAAATGATTATGGGAACAATTTCGGCTGCCTCTGTATTGGTGAACAGCTTGTTTGCTGCACCTGTTGCCTTGGCCGCTGAACAGCCTTCTGTCGATGCGAAAGCCGCATTCGTGATAGAAGACGAAACCGATAAAGTGCTTGTGAACCAAAACGGGGAAGAAGCGCTGGGCATAGCCTCAATGACAAAAATGTTGAGCATCTACTTGATACTGGAAGCCATCGAAGCAGGCAAATTGACTTGGGACAAGCAAATCACCGTCAGTGATTACGTCTATGAAGTCAGCCAGAACTATAACTTTTCCAATGTGCCTTTGCGCCAGGACATCACGTATTCTGTGGAAGAACTGTACCAATCCGCATTGATCTATTCCGCAAACGGCTCAACGATCGCTTTGGCGGAAGCTTTGGCTGGCTCGGAAGCGAAATTCGTCGATCTGATGAAGGCCCAGTTGGATGAGTGGGGCGTAGAAAACTACGAGCTCTATAATGCCACAGGTTTGTCGAACAGCGATATGCCGGAAGAACATCTTTATCCAGATGCTCCGGCTGACGGCTACAACAAAATGACCGCGCGTGGTGTCGCGATGGTTGCGGATCATCTGATTGATGATTACCCTGAAGTTTTGGAAACGACTGCCGTTCCGGAAATGACTTTCCAAGCGGGAACGTCCGACGAAATCACGATGCACAGCTACAACTTGATGTTGCCTGGCATGTTCTATTACCGTGAAGGCGTTGACGGTCTGAAGACCGGAACAACACTGGAATCCGGTGCATCCTTTACTGGGACGGCTATCCAGGACGATATGCGGATCATCACTGTGGTCATCGGCGCTGACGAGAGCACCAAACGTTTCACGGAAACCGATCGTTTGATGGACTACGCCTTCTCGACCTTCGAGAAGACGACGGTGGCGGCGAAAGGCGATGCCGTTTCCACGCAAGAACCGATTGCTGTAGCCAAAGGGAAACAGACTGAAGTCGGGCTTGTCTACAACGAAGACCTTGTGACCGTTACCGAAAAAGGTGCAGAAGAATTGGCGTTGACAACTGTTTTCACACCGGCTGAAGAAAGCCTGAATGAAGATGGCGAGATCGAAGCGCCTATCGAAAAAGGAACTGAAGTCGGATCCGTCGCTGTGACGGTCGAGGGCGATGAGTTGGGCTACTTGGATGGAGCGACTTCCGAGGATGTCAAAGTCGCAGTGGCAAGCAGCGTTGAGAAGGCCAATATCTTTGTGCGCGGAGGCCGCGTTGTCGGAGATCTGTTCGGAAAAGCTTGGCAAGCAGTGTCCGATTTTGTCGGAGGATTTTTTGACTGATCCTGAATAGCTGAAGCCTCATCGGAAACTGCCGCTTTATTGACAGCATAGGGTTTGTTCAGTAAAATGAGGATATCGAAGCTTAGCCTAATTGAATAGAGAAAGCCATGCATGTGACTAGTAGATGATGTGAAGCGCCCCAGAGAGTCAGTGGTTCGGTGAGAACTGACCCTTCACCTGTTGAATCCCCACATGAAGCGAACAATGAAAACAAGAAATTGACTAAATTGTTCCGGATCCGTCCGTTAACGCAATGAAGCGCAGTCGGCCCCACTTTAGGGAGTTGGCTGAAGTTGGGTGGTACCGCGAACGTTAAAGCCATTTCGTCCCAGATTGTTCTAGGGATGGAGTGGCTATTTTTGTACACATAATGAGGAGGAAACAATATGTTGGATGTAAAATTATTGAGGGATGGATTTGAAGCCACTGCGGAGAAGTTGGCTGCACGTGGAGTGAAAACGGAAGAGTTGGCGACATTCAAGGAATTGGATGCGCAACGTCGGGAAAAACTCGTTGAGACGGAAAACTTGAAGCAATACCGCAATGGCGTTTCCCAGGAAATTGCGCAATTGAAACGAAACAAGGAGAATGCGGATGACAAGATTGCCGAAATGAAAGAAGTCGGCGAAAAAATCAGAGCATTGGATGAAGAACTGAATGAAATCGAAGAGAAGACGACTTTCATCGCCACAAGATTGCCTAACCTGCCGCATGACTCTGTTCCTGTCGGTGCGGACGAAGAGGAGAACGTGGAAGTAAGAAGATGGGGGACGCCTCGTGCGTTCGATTTCGAACCGAAAGCCCACTATGACATCGCCGAGGCATTGGACATCCTGGATTTTGAACGTGGTGCTAAAGTTACCGGCAGCCGTTTTGTCTTCTACAAAGGCCTGGGAGCCCGCCTGGAACGCGCTTGCTACAACTATATGCTGGACCTGCATACTGAAGAACATGGCTATACGGAAATGATTCCGCCATACATGGCGAATGAAGCATCCATGTTCGGTACGGGACAATTCCCTAAATTTAAAGAGGACGTCTTCCAGTTGACGGACGAGCGCAACTTCACGCTGATTCCTACAGCTGAAGTTCCTTTGACGAACTATTATCGCGATGAAATCATGAATGAAGCGGATCTGCCAGTCTATTTCACAGCGATGAGTCCGTCTTTCCGTTCTGAAGCCGGAAGCGCAGGACGCGACACAAGAGGGTTGATCAGGATGCACCAGTTCCATAAAGTGGAGATGGTGAAATTCAGCAAACCGGAAACTTCCTATGAAGAGTTGGAAAAAATGACGGACGATGCTGAAGCCGTACTGCGAGGCTTGAACCTGCCGCACCGTACGATCACGTTATGTACGGGAGACATGGGCTTCTCGGCAGCCAAAACTTACGATATCGAAGTCTGGATCCCCGCTCAAGATACCTATCGGGAAATCAGTTCTTGTTCAAACACCGAGGCATTCCAAGCCCGCCGCGCGAAAATCCGCTACCGCAATGAAGAAACCGGGAAACTGGAATTCGTGCACACGTTGAATGGCTCCGGATTGGCTGTCGGGCGCACTGTGACTGCGATACTTGAGAATTATCAAAACGAAGACGGTTCCGTCACAATCCCTGATGCCCTTGTGCCATATATGGGCGGCGTCACAAAAATAACCAAAGAGAACGCAAGCAACAAACGCTGATCGTAAGCAAGATATGCGAGTAAGCTTTTAGGCATATGATACAATCATTTCAGACGAAAATGCATACGAAAGGAATGATGATAGTGACCGAATCAAAATTGGAAAAAGCTACTTTTGCCGGAGGGTGTTTCTGGTGCATGGTCAAGCCGTTCGATAGTCTTCCAGGCATCAAATCAGTCGTTTCCGGCTACACGGGCGGACACAAAGAAAATCCCACTTATGAAGAAGTATGTTCCGGAACAACCGGTCATACGGAAGCTGTTCAAATCACATTTGATCCAGCTGTGTTCCCGTACAAAGATTTAGTGGAGGTATACTGGCAGCAGACAGATCCCACTGATGCCATGGGCCAATTCGTAGATCGCGGTACTTCTTACCGTCCGGTTATTTTTTATCACACACCGGAACAAAAAGAGATAGCGGAAGCATCGAAACAAGCACTGCAGGACAGCGGGAAATTCACTAAACCAATCGTGACTTCCATCGAACCGGCACAACCGTTTTATGCCGCAGAAGAATATCATCAGGATTTCTACAAAAAAAGCAGTGCGCATTATCATGGATATCGCTCTCATTCAGGGAGAGATTCGTATATCGAATCGCATTGGAAAAAGTAGAAAACTTTCCGAAACTACAATTTAAGAAGGTTCATTCCGAAGAAATGACTTTGGAATGGATCTTCTTTTTTTGCTGGGAATGAATGTTTTATCCTATTCCAGAGGGCTTTTGCCGTCAATATGCAATAAAAAATACATTCAATCAAAAAAGGCTTGCCAAAAAGCCATAAAACAAGTAAGATTATTATTCGTTGACATGCCAAACGGAAAGCCGTAAAAAGTAGCCCGGGCCGTTGATGACTGTATGAACTTTCCGGCCAATTCATTAATAACATTTTTTAAAAAGTTGTTGACAAACTGGTTCCGCAAGTGCTATTATATAGAAGTTGTC
>OBJT01000318.1_pt1 | contig 12882 bp, 16 predicted proteins | sample 1519861 | NCBI WGS metagenome assembly OBJT01 (sample SAMN02401118, study PRJEB22541) | soil metagenome, isolate JX
TTCCTTTATGAAATTACAGCCGCTGGAGAAACTGCCGTCACGACATAACATTGGGGTGAAAGATGATGGCAGTAAAAAAAACAATAACGGCAGTGGCGGCAGCATTGGCCCTGATGGCATTTCAGGCACAGGCGGTCAACGTCACTGTGGCATATCAAACTTCGGCGGAACCGGCCAAAGTGGCGCAGGCTGATAACACCTTTGCTAAAGAGAGCGGCGCGACGGTGGACTGGCGCAAGTTTGATAGCGGTGCCAGCGTACTGCGGGCATTGGCTTCAGGTGATGTGCAAATCGGTAATATCGGCTCCAGCCCGTTGGCAGTGGCGGCAACACAGCAGCTGCCCATCGAAGCCTTCTTACTGGCATCACAACTTGGCAATTCCGAAGCGCTGGTGGTTAAAAAATCCATCACCAGTCCTAAGGATCTGATTGGCAAACGCATCGCCGTGCCCTTCATCTCCACCACTCATTACAGCCTGCTGTCAGCGCTTAAGCATTGGGGCATCAAGCCCTCTCAGGTGCAGTTAGTGAATCTGCAACCACCTGCCATTATTGCGGCGTGGAAGCGCGGTGATATCGACGGCGCGTACGTATGGTCACCAGCGGTTAACGAGCTGGAAAAAGACGGCACGGTGCTGACCGACTCCTCACAGGTAGGTAAATGGGGTTCACCGACGCTGGATGTATGGGTAGTGCGTAAAGATTTCGCCCAGCAGCATCCTGAAATCGTCACTGCCTTTGCTCGCAGCGCGATTGAGGCGCAGCAAGCCTACATTGCCAATCCAGAACAGTGGCTGAAGCAGCCCGACAATCTCAGCAAACTGGCGCGCCTGAGTGGCGTACCGGAAAGCGATGTGCCGGTGCTGGTCAAAGGCAATACCTACCTGACCGCACAGCAGCAGGTGGAACAGCTGGGTAAACCGGTCAACAAAGCGATTGTTGATACCGCGCACTTCCTGAAAGAGCAGGGCAAAGTGCCGGATGCGGCTAACGATTACAGCAGCTTTGTCACCACGCAATTTGTTGCACCTTTAGCAAAATAACGGAGGCGCTATGCTCAGCATCACCAACCTGAATGCACGTTACGCCGGACAACCCGCGCTGCAGGATATCAATCTGCAACTGGATCAACGCGACCTGCTGGTGGTGCTGGGGCCCTCTGGCTGTGGCAAAACCACATTGTTAAATTTAATCGCCGGTTTCCTGCCGTTGGAATCAGGCAGCATCACGCTGGATGGTAAGGCCGTCAACGGGCCTGGCGCTGAGCGCGGCGTGGTGTTCCAAAACGAAGGCTTACTGCCGTGGCGCAACGTAATCGACAACGTGGCGTTTGGTTTGCAACTGACGGGGATGGCGAAAGCAGAACGTCATGCGATTGCGCGTCGTTTGATCCGCAAAGTCGGGCTTGAAGGTGCGGAAAAGCGTTTTATCTGGCAGCTCTCTGGGGGTCAACGTCAGCGCGTGGGGATTGCGCGTGCGCTGGCGGCTGATCCTCAGTTGCTGCTGTTAGATGAACCCTTTGGGGCGCTGGATGCCTTCACCCGTGAACAGATGCAAACCCTGCTGCTGACGCTATGGCGGGATACCGGTAAACAGATTTTGCTCATCACTCACGATATTGAAGAAGCGGTGTTTCTCGCCAGCGAACTGGTGCTGCTGTCACCAGGGCCCGGCCGCGTGGTGGAGCGTATCAAACTCGATTTTGGCCAGCGATTTGCCGCCGGTGAGCCGTGCCGCAGTATTAAATCCGATCCGGCCTTTATCGAGCGACGCGAATATGTGTTGAATCAGGTCTTTTCTCAGCGGGAGGCGTTTGTATGAGTGCGGTTATTGATGAGAAAACGCAAACCCGTCGTCGCGCACTGCGCTGGCCGTTTTCACCGCAGTTCTCACTTAGCCTGCTGAGTGTCGGGGTGTTGCTACTGGTGTGGTGGGGCGTGACGGCGCTCGGTTTAGTTGCCCCCCTGTTCCTGCCGCCACCGCAACAGGTGCTGCAAAAATTGCTGCTGATCGCCAGCCCCCAAGGGTTTATGGATGCCACGTTATGGCAGCACTTGGGCGCTAGCCTGACGCGCATGTTGGTGGCGTTATTTTTCGCGGCGCTGATTGGCATCCCGGTGGGGATTGCTATGGGGTTGAGCCCGGCGATTCGTGGGCTGCTCGACCCGCTGATTGAACTCTATCGCCCGGTGCCACCGCTCGCTTATTTGCCGCTGATGGTGATTTGGTTCGGTATCGGTGAGACCTCAAAAATTTTACTGATTTATCTGGCGATCTTCGCACCGGTGACGCTGTCAACGTTGGCGGGTGTGAAGAATGCTCAGCAGGTCCGGATCCGCGCGGCACAGGCATTGGGCGCATCGCGCTGGCAACTGCTCCGCTTTGTCATCTTGCCGGGTGCCTTGCCGGAAATTCTTACCGGTCTGCGCATTGGCCTCGGTGTCGGCTGGTCAACGCTGGTGGCTGCCGAACTGATTGCCGCCACACGCGGACTGGGATTCATGGTGCAGTCGGCGGGCGAGTTCCTTGCCACCGATGTGGTACTAGCCGGAATCGCGGTGATTGCCTTGATCGCTTTTAGCTTAGAACTGGGTCTGCGCGCTTTGCAGCGCCGATTAACGCCCTGGAATGGAGAACAGCAATGAACGAACGTATCACTTTTACCGCGCTGGGCCCGTATATCGGTGCGCAGGTCAGCGATGTAGATCTCAGCCGCCCGTTAAGCGACGCGCAGTTTGAGCAGCTTTATCATGGCTTATTACGCCATCAGGTGTTGTTCCTGCGTAATCAAGTGATCACGCCGGAACAGCAGCGCGCATTGGCGATTCGCTTCGGCGACCTGCATATCCATCCGGTGTATCCGCACGCGGAAGGGGTGGACGAGATCATCGTGCTGGATACCCATCAGGACAACCCGCCGGATAATGATAACTGGCACACCGATGTGACCTTTATCGAAACGCCGCCAGCGATAGCGATTCTGGCATCAAAACTGTTGCCGGAAAGCGGTGGCGATACGCTGTGGTCCACGGGGATTGCGGCTTATGAAGCCCTGTCAGAGCCCTTTAAGCAATTGCTGAGTGGCTTGCAGGCGGAACACGATTTCAAGAAGTCATTCCAGGAATACAAATACCGCAAGACCGAAGAGGAACATCAACGCTGGCAACAGGCCGTGGCGAAGCATCCGCCGGTGCAACATCCCGTCATTCGCACGCACCCGGTGAGTGGGCGCAAGGCGTTATTTGTGAATGAAGGCTTCACGACGCGTTTACTGGGATTGAGTGAGAAGGAGAGCGAAGCACTGCTAAATTTCCTGTTCTGGCACACAGCAAAACCGGAGTTTCAGGTACGCTGGCGCTGGCAGCCGAATGATGTGGCGATCTGGGATAACCGCGTGACGCAACATTATGCCAATGCGGATTATTATCCGGCACGCAGGGTGATGCATCGGGCGACAGTGCTAGGCGATGTTCCGTTTTAAATGCGTGCGTCAGTGAGCCAGGTCGGCATGAATGCCGCCCCTACAGCATGCAGAGGCCGCATTTATGCTGACTTTGCAGCAGGCACTTAGCATGCAGGGGCTGCATTGATAACCCTAACTCGCCAGCATCTGCTCCAGCTGTTCTTGCGCATCCAGCCATGCCATTTCAACATCTTCCAGCGCGGACTTGCTTTCGGCCTGACGTTGCAGTGCCGAGGTGAGATCCGCTTTACGGCTCTGGTCGTAAATCGCACTGTCTGAAAGTTGTGCTTCCGCTTCGCTGAGCTGGTTCTGCCATTTCGCCATCTGCTTTTCTAGCTTCTCGATCTCTTTACGCAGCGGCTGAGTTTGCGCGCGCAGTTCGGCATCACGGCGTTTCTGATCTTTACGAGACTGGGCGCTATTGGCGTTATCCTGCTTCGGCGCGGCATCCTGCTGGGCTTGCTGCTTTTGCAGATCGCTCAACCACTGCTGGTAATCATCAAGATCGCCTTCAAACACATCGACTTTGCGGTCATGCACCAGATAGAGATCGTCTGTGGTGGATCGCAGTAAGTGACGGTCATGCGAAACCACCACCAGCGCGCCTTCAAAATCAATTAACGCTTCGGTCAATGCCTGACGCATGTCGAGATCAAGGTGGTTGGTCGGTTCATCGAGCAGCAGCAGGTTTGGACGTTGCCAGACGATCAGCGCCAGCACCAGTCGCGCTTTTTCACCGCCCGAGAAGCGCTCAGTGATTTCGCTGACTTTGTCCCCCTGGAAGCCGAAGCCGCCGAGGTAATCTCGCAATTGCTGTTCCAGCGTTTGCGGCGCAATACGTGCCAGGTGCTGCAATGGTGATTCATCGGCGCGCAGATATTCAAGCTGATGCTGGGCGAAGTAGCCGAGTTTGATGCCTTTCGCCAAGCCGACTTTGCCATCCAGCGCTTCAATCTCGCCGGCCAACAATTTAATCAGCGTTGATTTACCCGCACCGTTACGGCCTAACAGGCCGATGCGCGAACCGGGCACCAGGTTGAGCTTGATAGCATCAAGAATGATGCGTTCGCCGTAACCCGCCGTGACTTTCTCCATTTTCAGCAAGGGATTTGGCAGGCTTTCTGGCGCACGGAAGCTGAAGCTGAACGGGTTATCGACGTGAGCCGGAGCAATTAACTCCATGCGCTCCAGCATTTTGATACGGCTCTGCGCCTGTTTGGCTTTGGTGGCCTGCGCACGGAAGCGATCAATGTACTTTTGCAGATGCTGTACTTTTTCCTGCTGACTCTGGAACAGCGCCTGCTGCTGGGCCAGTTTGGCGACACGCTGGCGCTCGAATGAGCTGTAGTTGCCGGTATACTCGAACATCGTCTGCTGCTCGATATGAATGATTTTATCCACCACCGGATCAAGAAAGTCTCGGTCATGCGAGATCAGGATCAGCGTGCCTTCATAGCTTTTCAACCAGCGCTCAAGCCAGATAACGGCGTCAAGATCAAGGTGGTTGGTCGGTTCATCAAGCAGCAGCAGATCGGATCGGCACACCAGTGCTTGCGCAAGGTTAAGGCGCATACGCCAGCCACCGGAGAAGTCGCTCACCGGCCGCATTAACTGTTCCTGGCTAAAGCCCAATCCGTGCAGCAGGCTGGACGCGCGAGCGTGTATGCTCCACGCTTGGATGGCATCCAACTTGCCGTGCAGCAGCGCAATGGCGTTGCCGTCATCTTTTGCGTTGGCGTCTGCTAATTCGGATTCAAGCTGACGATATTCGCGGTCGCCATCAATAACATATTCCAGTGCGGCTTTGCTCAGCGCAGGGGTTTCCTGATTCACCCATGCCAATGCCCAACTGCTGGGGAAGGTGAAGTGACCCGCATCACTGCTGATTTCACCCTTCAGTAGCGACAGCAGCGTGGATTTACCGCAGCCGTTTTTGCCCACCAGACCGACTTTTTGGCCGGGATTAATGGTGGCTGTTGCGTTATCCAGCAGCACATTGGTGCCGCGGCGGATTTGTAATGAGGAAAATACAATCATAAGCGCCGTATCGTCAGAATATGTTAATTTATTGGCAACATAATTCGATAATGGTTAGTTGCGTCGAGCATGGTAGCGGAATTCCTCTGCTGTGACGACGCCTTGGAGGGGAACGATGTCGCAGCCACCTAAAATTTTGCTGCTTTACGCCCATCCGGAAACACAGGATTCGATTGCTAATCGGGTTTTGCTGCAGTCGGCTATGGAACTGGACCACGTCACGGTGCACGATTTATACGCCCACTATCCGGATTTTTTTATTGATATTCACCATGAGCAGCAACTGCTGCGTGAACATCAAATCGTGGTATTCCAGCATCCACTTTATACCTACAGCTGTCCGGCTTTACTGAAAGAGTGGCTGGACCGCGTGTTATCGCGCGGATTTGCCAGCGGTATCGATGGCAATGCGCTTGAGGGTAAATACTGGCGTAGCGTGGTCACCACTGGAGAGCCGGAAACGGCTTATCACCACAGTGGGCTGAATCGCTATCCCATGAGCGACATCATGCGTCCGTTTGAGTTGACGGCGCAGATGTGCCGCATGCACTGGATGACGCCAATGGTGATCTACTGGGCACGTCGTCAGACGCCAGAGGTGATGCGTAACTATGCGCATGCTTATCGCGACTGGCTCTCTTCACCGTTGCCGCAGGGAGTGGTGTGATGGAAGGACAAACATTACTGACGGCTGGGGTCATTTATCTGGTCGCGGCGGTGCTGATCGTGCCCATTGCCGCGCGCCTTGGTATTGGCGCGGTACTGGGATATTTGCTGGCGGGCATCGCCATCGGTCCGTGGGGACTAGGGTTTATCAGCGACGTTGACGAGATTCTGCACTTCTCTGAACTCGGCGTCGTGTTCCTGATGTTCATCATCGGCCTGGAGCTGAACCCGGCCAAGCTTTGGGCGCTACGTCGCTCCATTTTTGGTGTCGGTGCCGCGCAGGTGCTGGTCTCTGCTGCGATTCTCGGTGTGCTGCTGTGGCTCACCGATTTTAGCTGGCAGGCAGCGGTGATTGGCGGTATTGGTTTAGCCATGTCCTCCACCGCAATGGCATTGCAGCTGATGCGTGACAAGGGCATGAACCGCAGCGAAGCCGGGCAACTCGGCTTTTCGGTACTGCTGTTCCAGGATTTGGCGGTGATCCCTGCCTTGGCGCTCGTGCCGCTGCTGGCAGGGGGCGATAGCGGCCATGTTGACTGGCTGAAAGTGGGGATGAAGGTGCTGGCCTTCGCCGGAATGTTGGTGGGCGGCCGTTATTTGCTGCGCCCGATTTTCCGCTTTATCGCCGCATCTGGCGTACGTGAAGTCTTTACCGCTGCCTCATTATTGCTGGTGCTCGGCTCAGCGTTATTTATGGATGCGCTGGGGCTGTCGATGGCATTGGGCACCTTTATCGCCGGTATCCTGCTGGCGGAAAGCGAATATCGCCACGAGCTGGAGGTGGCGATTGAGCCCTTTAAAGGCTTGCTGCTGGGGCTGTTCTTCATTTCCGTTGGCATGGCGCTGAATCTGGGAGTGCTTTACACCCACATCGTTGAGATTGTGCTTGGCGTGGTGATTCTGGTAGCGGTGAAAACGCTGGTGCTGTATGTGCTGGGCCGCATCTACGGGTTACGAAGCTCTGAACGACTGCAGTTTGCGGGTGTGTTGAGCCAGGGAGGGGAATTCGCCTTTGTACTCTTCTCTGCCGCGTCTTCCGCCAAACTGTTTAGTGGCGATCAGCTCCCGCTGCTGTTGGTCACGGTGACGCTGTCGATGATGACCACACCGCTGCTGATGCAGGGCGTGGATAAAATTCTCTCACGTCGGTTCAATGAGCCCGATGACAACAGTGAAAAACCCTTTGTTGAGGACGACCAGCCGCAGGTGATTGTGGTCGGTTTTGGTCGCTTTGGTCAGGTCGTGGGCCGCTTGCTTATGGCCAATAACAAGCGTATTACGGTGCTGGAGCGGGATATCTCTGCTGTAAGTCTGATGCGCAAATATGGCTATAAGGTTTACTACGGTGATGCCACTGAGCTTGAGTTACTGCGTGCTGCTGGAGCGGAGAATGCGCAATCCATTGTCATTACCTGCAATGATCCAGAAGATTCGATGTCCATCATTCACCTTTGCCAGCAGCACTTCCCGCAGTTGGAAATTCTGGCGCGTGCGCGTGGTCGTGTGGAAGCCCATGAATTACTGCAAGCGGGCGTCACGCTGTTCTCGCGTGAAACCTTTTCCAGTGCGTTGGAACTGGGGCGCAAGACGCTGATTTCACTTGGCATGCATCCGCATCAGGCGCAACGTGCGCAACAGCACTTCCGTCGACTCGATATGCGCATGCTGCGTGAGCTGGTGCCAAGCCACGATGATAATGCGCAGGCTTCACGTGTGCGTGAAGCTCGCCGTGAATTAGAAGACATTTTCCAGCGCGAAATGCAGCATGAAAAACGCCAGATTGACGGCTGGGATGATGAGTAGGACTACACTTAACATATCCGTTTCTTAACAACGGGCAGGAAAGAGTATGCGTAAACGTTTTATTGCCGGTGCGGTATGTCCGCAATGTCAGGAAAAAGACACGCTGGCACTGTGGCGTGAAAACAATGTCGAGGTGGTGGAGTGCGTGCAGTGCGGCCATCAGATGCGTGAAGCGGATAAGCAAGTTCGCGATAAGGTGCGCAACAATGAGCAAGTCATCGGCATTTTTCATCCTGAGTAGCGTAATGGCGCAGCTTTTTTTAAGCTTAAACTTACAGCGGGATTGAATTCCGCTACAATCGGCGCCATTAACGCTGAGCAGTATGCAGCAACACATTTGTTGGCATCCTCAGTCTTGAACCTTTCTGGTTGGTTATTGCACGCAAAATAGACCAATGGGACGGGATCTCAGTTCTCAACGGTTAGGAGATATCATGAAAGTAGCAAAAGACCTGGTGGTGAGCCTGGCGTATCAGGTTCGTACCGAAGACGGTGTGTTGGTTGACGAGTCACCGGTGAGTGCACCGTTGGACTATCTGCACGGTCATGGTTCCCTGATTTCTGGTCTGGAAAAAGCGCTGGAAAATCATGCGGTAGGCGACAAGTTTGATGTGCATATCCCAGCAAACGACGCTTACGGTCAATACGATGACAATCTGGTTCAGCGCGTTCCTAAAGATGTGTTCATGGGCGTGGATGAACTGCAGGTTGGCATGCGTTTCCTGGCAGAGACCGATCAGGGTCCTGTGCCAGTTGAAATCACCGAAGTGGAAGACGAGCACGTTGTGGTTGATGGTAACCACATGCTGGCGGGTCAGAACCTGAACTTCAACGTGGAAGTAGTGGCGATCCGTGAAGCAACGGAAGAAGAAATCGCACACGGCCACGTGCATGGTGCAGATGGCCATCATCACGATCATGACCACGACCATGGTCACGACCACGGCCAAGGCGGCTGCGGTACCGGTGGTTGCGGCTGCAGCCACTAAGTTTGATGTTGATGTGCAAGAGGCCACCTTTGGGTGGCCTTTTTCTTTTAATAATGCGGGGGAGGCGTCTCTTCGGACTGCGAGGCAATCGGTGATGGTGTGGCAGCCTTGACTTTATCCACCAGCAGGCGAACCTGTTCACGCATCCTGCTCATCTCTAGTTCGTGCTGGGTGACCGTGTGATTGAGCTGATCGATAGTGTGCTCCTGAAAAGCCAGCTTGCTCTCCAGCGCCTCAAGGCGTTGTTCCCACTCTTCATGTTGCATCATCTCTTCTCCTGTTACGGTGCTGCGCCTGGCGCGTATCGGGCGAGATTCTACGGCCTTTGGCGCCAGAATCACCCGATTTTTAACCTTTACGGGCTCCTGCGGTTGAAAACAGCGCTAATGCCTTTATCTCTGGTGAAACTTCCTGATGCAAAAAAGGTCGGATGTTAAGCGGGTAATTACGTTGTGGGAGTGTTCGCCGCTGCCACGTAAAGTTATAGTGTGGGCCACTGTCCGCAATGATTCCCGAGGTTTTGACGCTTCGGTTTTGGAGAAAGGATGAATTCACTGTTTAAAGTCACATTGTTAGCTACCACCATGGCCGTCGCGTTAAATGCACCGCTGGCTATGGCCGCAGAAACCACCGCAGCGCCAACGGATGCCGCTCAGGCTGCACCACAGGCACCGAAGAATGCTGCCTTCAAAAATGAAGACCAGCAATCAGCCTATGCGCTGGGCGCCTCTCTGGGTCGCTACATGGACAATTCTCTGAAGGAACAAGAGAAACTCGGCATCAAACTGGACAAAGACCAGCTGATCGCAGGTGTTCAGGATGCATTTGGTGGCAAGAGCAAGCTGTCTGATCAAGAGATCGAGCAGACGCTGCAAGCCTTTGAAGGCCGCGTGAAAGGCGCTGCACAAGCCAAGATGGAAAAAGATGCGAAAGAGAACTCTGACAAGGGTACCGCTTACGCTGACAAATTCGCCAAAGAAAAAGGCGTGAAGAAGACTGAATCTGGCTTGCTGTATCAGGTTGAGAAAGAAGGCACCGGTGATGCACCGAAAGATAGCGACACTGTTGTCGTGAACTATAAAGGTACGCTGATCGACGGTACCGAGTTCGACAACTCTTACACCCGTGGCGAGCCGCTGTCATTCCGTCTGGATGGTGTTATCCCAGGTTGGACTGAAGGTCTGAAGCACGTGAAGAAAGGCGGTAAGATCAAGCTGGTGATCCCACCAAACTTGGCTTACGGCAAAAATGGCGTTCCGGGTATTCCGGCTAACTCCACGCTGGTCTTCGATGTTGAGCTGCTGGATATCAAACCAGCACCAAAAGCAGATGAAAAAGCGCAGGCTCCAGCCGCCGCTGATAAGAAAGCGCAGTAATCTGTCCTTTCTTACACCGCCGCCTCCGGGCGGCGGTTTCATTTCTATCCCCTGACAAAGCTCTGGCTAAACACCCCGACATTTGCCAGACTAGCGCCTGCACAACTATCACAATATGAGTCTGCCCCTACGCTGTCGAGACAGGCTCCAGCCACTTAGGGTAATGTCTTCGATGTCTAATCCATTCAATCCCGGTGAACTGACTGACTTCGATTTACTGGAGCAACGTCCGTTCGAGCAAGCAGACTACGATATCCTCAAATCTTACGAAGCGGTCGTTGATGGTCTGGCGATGCTGATCGGCTCGCATTGCGAAATCGTGCTGCATTCACTGGATGATTTGAAATGCTCTGCGGTGCGTATCGCCAATGGTGAACATACCGGCCGTAAAGTGGGTTCTCCGATTACCGATTTAGCGCTGCGTATGCTGCACGATATGCATGGCGCAGACAGTAATGTTTCCCGCGCCTATTTCACGCGTGCCAAAAGCGGCGTGTTGATGAAATCCATGACCATTGCGATTCGCAATCGCCAACAGCGTGTTATCGGCCTGCTGTGCATCAACATGAACCTTGATGTGCCGTTCTCGCAGATTATGTCTACTTTCTTGCCGCCAGAAACGCAGCAGGTTGACTCCAACGTCAACTTTGCCAGCTCGGTAGAAGATCTGGTGATGCAAACGCTGGAATTTACGATTGAGGAAGTCAGTAACGATCGCAACGTTTCTAACAACGCTAAGAATCGTCAGATTGTGCTCAATCTGTATGAGAAGGGCATCTTCGATATTAAAGACGCCATCAACCAAGTCGCCGATCGCCTTAACATCTCGAAGCACACGGTTTATCTCTATATTCGCCAATTCAAAAGCGGCGATTTCCAGGGGCAGGATCGCTAATGCGTTACACCTTGCTGGTGACTGGGCCGGCATACGGCACGCAGCATGCCAGTAGTGCGCTGCTGTTTGCGCGCACGCTGATCAAAGAGGGGCATCAGTTGGAGAGCGTTTTCTTTTATCGGGAAGGTGTGATGAATGCCAACCAGCTGAGTGCACCTGCCAGCGATGAAGTGGATGTGGTTCGCGCATGGCAGCAACTACGTGAAGAGAGTGGCGCTGCGCTGAATATCTGCGTGGCTGCTGCTTTACGCCGTGGCGTGACGGATGCGCAGGAAGCTGCTCGCTTGCAACTGGCAGGCAGTAATTTGCAGCCCGGCTTCGAACTGAGTGGCTTAGGTGCGCTGGCAGAAGCCGCGCTGACCTGCGATCGTCTGGTGCAATTCTGATGAATCGAGTGGCTTTTCTCTTCACTCAGGCACCACACGGGAGTAGCGCGGGCAGGGAAGGGCTGGATGCCGTGTTGGCCACTGGGGCGCTGAGTGAGGATATTGCGCTGTTCTTTATTGGCGATGGCGTGCTGCAACTCCATCATGAACAGCAGCCGGAAAAGATTCTGGCACGTAACTACATCGCCACTTTCGGTGTGCTTGAGCTCTACGATATCGACCAATGTTTCGTCTGCCAGGAATCACTGCTGGCGCGCGGGCAAAGTCTCACGGCAAACCGCGTGCTGGAGGCTGAGGTGCTGGATGCCGCGACGCTACGCGAAAAACTGGCTACTTATCACCGAATCATCCGTTTCTGAGAATTGACCATGCTCTACACGCTGCTGCAATCCCCCTGGCAATGCGATATGGAAAGCCTGCTGCTGCTCTTGCAGGAGGGCGATGATTTGCTGCTGCTGCAAGATGGCGTGACGGCCGCGTTGGAGGGTAGCCAGATGTATATCAAGCTAAGTGCTTCACCTGCCACACTATGGGTCTTGCAGGAAGATGTGGCCGCCCGCGGCCTGGGTGCGCAAATTTCAACCAAAGTAGCACGTTTGGACTATACTGGTTTCGTTGCGATGACGGCAAAGCACCAACAACAAGTGGCCTGGTAACAGCGAAAACCTGGTTATTTCTTGACACCCTTTTGACACAGCCCTAAAATTCTGCCTCCTCGTAGTAATACGAGGCGATTTATTACGTGTTTACGAAGCAAAAAGCTAAATCCCAGGAGCTATTTAATGGCAACAGTTAACCAGCTGGTTCGCAAACCACGCGTACGCAAAGTTGCAAAGAGCAACGTGCCTGCGCTGGAAGCTTGCCCGCAGAAACGTGGTGTTTGTACTCGTGTGTACACCACTACCCCTAAAAAACCAAACTCAGCACTGCGTAAAGTTTGCCGTGTGCGTTTGACTAACGGTTTTGAAGTTACCTCCTACATCGGCGGTGAAGGTCATAACCTGCAGGAACACTCAGTGATCCTGATCCGTGGCGGTCGTGTTAAAGACTTGCCAGGTGTGCGTTACCACACCGTTCGTGGTGCGCTTGACTGCTCAGGTGTTAAAGATCGTAAGCAGTCACGCTCCAAGTACGGCGTGAAGAAGCCAAAGGCTTAATGGTTCTCCGTTAAGTAAGGCCAAACATTTTCACTTTAATGTCAAAATAAACTCATAGAGTTTTGGACAATCCTGAATTAACAACGGAGTATTTCCATGCCACGTCGTCG
>OBJT01000319.1_pt1 | contig 12881 bp, 12 predicted proteins | sample 1519861 | NCBI WGS metagenome assembly OBJT01 (sample SAMN02401118, study PRJEB22541) | soil metagenome, isolate JX
GCCTCTAATTTCATTGTCTCATTATTAAGGCGAGGGAAATATGAATGGTATAACAGAACAAAACTCCACAAAAAACACCGAATTATTATGGAGTTTCGTAGCATTCACTTTTTTACTATCATTCTGCTGCCACGCGAGTGAAATTAATCTTTATTCAATTAACACTGGGTCATTTGTCTATCATTTAACAGGGAACCATGGCCAATACACTGAAAATTTTGAAAATAATTTTTTCTCTGTAGAACGCAAACTTTCAGAAGACTCAAAGTACAGTGTGCTGGTAGGGACAATGAAAAACAGTTTTGATGACCGCTGTATCGCTATCGGTATTCGCAGAGACTGGGAAAAGTGGGACAACGGCTGGACATTTAAGGGAATATACGGCTATACCGGTGAGTTTTTCTTTGATGCGTTTCAAAATTGCGGGGATCATGGTTCCTATCATGACTTTAAGAAAGCTACAGGTATTGGTTTCTCACCCTATATTTACCATGGGTTTCAATATAACTTCACACCTTATTTCGGTATAGAAACTGGCATCATTATCCCTTCTGTGTTTGTTATTACTGTGCAATGGAGTTTCAGGTAACGAATAAATAAACCAGAGCGTGATTTACTCCGGTTTACTATCCTTACGGCAAATGACTACGTTTTCAGCTATTTGCCTTTACCCAGCGAACAATATCCTCATGGGTAGCAAACCACGCATTATAGAATTTTCCTAGCTTAATAATCTCTTCAAGAATCCAAATGCGTGAACGTGCTGAAATAATATGCGGGTGCATGGTGAGCTGGAACAATCCGCCCTCCTGATGTGCATACTCTAATTCACGACGGAAAATATCAAATACTGCTTCCGGTGGCGTGTAAGGACGATGCGCCTGAAACCGGTTCATCATAAAATACACTGCATCATCCCTTATCCATTCAACCGGCAGTTCTACCACGCCTGTTGGCTCGCCATCCATCATCAACTCATAGCAATTTTCATCTGCCATCAGTGAAGAGTCATAGATCAATCCCATCTCCTGAGCGATCCGTAACGTGTGCGGGCTAAAGTCCCACGAGGGTGTGCGCATCCCGACAGGGCGCTTACCCAATACTTTTTCCAGCGTATCAGCTGACTTCAGCATCAGTGCGCGTTCATCATCATATGAGAGCACGGAATTCAGCTCATGAATCCATCCGTGTAAACCGATCTCATGTCCTTGCGCACTTAAACGCGTCTGCTCCTCTGGGTAGAGTATCGCGCACACGGCAGGCACATAAAAACTGGCAGGCACCTGATATTTATTCAACAGTGTCTCTACACGTGGTATCCCCACGCGCGTACCAAATTGCCCCCAACTCATACGGCCAAAAGATTGACCACCATCGCGTAATTCGTTTGATTCATGATCACTGTCGAAAGAGAGTGCCACTGCAAATTCGGCCCCGTTAGGCCATTGCTTAGGTTTAAGCGCTTTGCCTGCACGTACATGGTTGACCTTTTCCTGCCAGACAGCGTCTGGCCATTGCCAGGGTTGTTGATCTTGCATCTGTTTAACTCCCGCCATCAACTGAGATGATTTGTCCGTTTATAAATGACGCCAGATCCGACGCCAGAAAAATCGCGCTATGGGCAATATCCTGAACCGTGCCAAGGCGGCGCAGCGCAATACCGTTTAAAACCTGCTGTTGACGTAATACGCCAAAATTATCCCACTGCTTTTGCGTTGCCTCGTTTGTAAAAACAAAACCTGGGGCAATTGCATTGACCTGGATACCTTCTGGACCTAACTCGTGAGCGAGCTGGCGGGTGAGGCCGAGCATCGCGTGCTTAGCGGCACAATAGGCTTGCACACCCGTCAGCGAGGCTTTCAGAGCAGCACCCGAACAGATGTTGATTATCCGTCCCCGGCCCTGCTGTTTCATTGCAGGCGCAGCAGCTCGGCTCAGTACAAATGCAGCGCTGAGGTTAATATCAATGACGCGATTCCACTCATCATCACTGACTTGGTCCAAGGGTTTACCTTGTTGACCCGCAACACCCCCGGCATTATTAATTAAGACATCCACGGGGCCTGATGCGCAGATGCCAGCCATCCATTCGGCTGTCGCCTGGCGATCGAGAAGATCCACCACCGACGTCGCGATCCCTGACTGCGCTAAATCTATCATTGACTCTGCACGGATATCACAGAGATGGACTTCGGCACCCAAGTCTTGAAACTGCTGTGCCATTTCACGTCCAAAACCAATTGCTCCACCGCTAATGGCGATGCGTTTACCACTAAATGAAATCATCATGGCAGTAACTCATTGAGATTGTGATCGGCCTGGAGACGCTGGCCCGTTTCGATTTGATGAATCATCGTGATGAGTGACTCAACCGTTGGACAGGCCATTCCCTGTTCTGCCGCAATTCTGGCGACAATACCCAGTTGACCATCCACTTCAGTGACACGCTTGCGCACGGCTAAATCCCGCCAGATGCCAGAATGTGTTTTACTGTTCGGGCGATTAAACGCCACCATTGCTGCAAAGGTATTGTCTCTCTCCCTGCCGCTGGCAGCCTGTAGGAAGGCAGAAGGTTCAAAGCCATTAAAGCCTTTGAGTGGGATTCGCAGCGCTTCCGCCAGTTGCACGATTTCTGCTGCTAGTTGCGTCAATACGGGGCGGATATCCTGCCTTGCCAGACAATCCGCGATACCCATTTGACCTGTCGCCTGTGCAAACAATAGCGATCCATAGGCCAGCTTGCCCCATAACCAACTATTGAGGTTTTCAGTCTGGATGACATCAGGCTCAAAATGGCGCAGATCCTGACACAACTTGTCCAGTCGCGTCGTCATGCTCCCATCCAATTCCCCTATCACTGCGGCACCACGGTTAGAAAAATGGATCTCGCCCGGCGCCATCCAGTCGGCATAAAAGTTGACGAACGCGCCCAAAGTGCGATCGGCTCCAACAACTTGCGCGATTGTCGATTCACATAAGCCATTTTGTAATGACAACACATAGCCATCTTCTGCCAGGAAAGGCTGCAACAGAGCGGTGGCTTGTGCAGTGTGATGTGACTTCACAGCCAGAAAAATACGTTTCCAACGCCCTTGCAGTTCGTCAGGTAAGAACGCGGGTGCGACCACATTAAAGTCTTCCAATCCGGTCATCCTTAACCCCCGCTGCGGATCGCGAATTTGGGCGACATGGTCTGCGTCTATATCAACAAAAGTCACAGATAAGCCTGCACGCGCAAGATAAGCCCCTACAGTGCCACCTATGGCACCCGCGCCCCAGATCAATATTTTATTGTCCATAACACTCACCTCTAAGTTATTGCAGTGACGCTTTAGCGGTTTCACGTAAACGCATAATGACCAGCCCAGAGGCCAATCCCGCGAGCATTAAATAAAAGGTTGGCGAGATGGCCATGCCGGTCAGGTCAATCAATCCCGTTGAGATGAACGGAGCGAATCCACCAAAGATCGCCGTGGAAAGGCTGTAGCCAATTGAAAGCAACATGGTGCGTGAAGCCGTAGGGAATATCTCGCATAGCGCCGCCGGCGCAGCGCCGGAGAAGGCGGCAATAAACAGATTGAAAATAATCTGGACCGTCAGCACCACCGCCAAGGTCTTACTCGTGAGAACCCAAAGAAAAAGGGGATAGGAAAGCACGACGAACGCCAGGCAGCAGGCTAATAACAGAGGTTTTCGGCCAATGCGATCGGAAAGCGCGCCAAAGAAAGGAATCGTCGCGACCATAATTGTCAGCGCAATTGCATTGGAAAAAAGCGCCTGAGTCTGGGTGAAACCCACTTGTTTGTTAAGGAAAGTCGGCATCCACGACAGCATAACGTAGTAGGAAACTGTCCAGATAATGGCAAAACCAAATGTTTTTCCCATCAGTTGCATGGCGATACGAGTAGGCATTTTTTCTGGTGGAGCAGGGTTGTTTTGCGCGGCAATAAAGGCTGGTGTCTCCTCCAGGTTGCGACGCATAAACGCGCCAACAGGTAATAATACGGCTCCCAACAGGAAGGGAATGCGCCACGCCCATTCAACCATTTGGTGTTCAGTGAAGATGAGCGTGATCACCGCGACAACCAAACTTGTGACAAGCTGTGCGGAGGCAATAGCCGCCTGACCTAAGGCACCATAGAATCCACGCTTGCCCATGGGGGCTGATTCCACAACGAAGGTGGTCGCAGTCCCCCACTCTCCTCCAGCAGCCAAGCCCTGAATCAAGCGAATAATCACTAACAGGATGGGTGCGATAATCCCGGCAGTATCATACGTTGGCAGTAGCCCGATACCCACGGTGCCCAATGCCATGCCATAGATGGTGATCTTCAACGCCAGACTACGACCATATTTATCCGCAATCCTTCCTATTACAGCGCCTCCAAGCGGTCGCGCCAGAAAACCTACGCCGAATGTAGCGAAACTGGCCAATAAACCTGTTGCACCGTCTCCCTGATAAAAGTTACGGGCAATCAGCGAGGCCATGTAAGCGAAAATGATAAAGTCATAATATTCGAGCACATTGCCGATCATTGCGGCAAATAGCTGCCGCCGCTTTGGGGCAACAGCATGATCCTGTGGGTAATCATTTAACGCCTGGGTGAACGGGTCTTGGCTCATAGTTTGACTCTCAGTCAGGACGGCAGAAAAGGGAAGTTCATATATATGAACAATGGTTCTCATATATGAATTACGCTGGCATAATTTATTCAGGAGATAAAGAGGGGCGACCGCACCGCAAGTGCCGCGGCAGAAAAGGAGCATTCCCGCAGATAACGGAAATGAACGGTATTAAAAACCAATAAATATTTATATTGCGATAGTTATCGCTATTTATGTGATTAAAACTGCCAGTTTTACAGCTTCGAAAAGGAAAAACTTAACGTTAAAAATAAGAAGTTCGTATCATAACTAAAAAAATTCTCTTCTCAGAAAACACTATGCCAAGAGATCGGAAAGCTTTTTCCCCTCTTCAAGGACTGATTTAATAATGCGACTCTTCTTGTCACCAAACCGGGCAGAGACACAGGAAACATTAAGCATTGCCACCACTTCGCCCTGCGCATCTAAAACTGGCGTACACACCCCCGTACCCCCAATATCAACTTCGTCAGCAGAAATGGAATAGTGACGTGCAGCAGCCTCCGTTAATAATGCCTCAAGCTGCTGGGGGTCAGTAACCGTATATTTTGTCCACGGAACAATGGGATAACGAGACAGTAGCGCCTGCCGCTCTTCAGTACTTTTCATGGCCAAATACATGCGTCCCATGGCGGTACAATGCACCGGCAATTGTGTTGACATCGCCATTTCATAGCGGATGGTCTGTGAGGCTAATGCCTGATGTATAAGACGAATTTTACCTTCGGCAGACAACACTCCAAGTGTGACCGTCTCTTCAAGCTCACTTGCCATATTTGCCATCACTGGCCGAGCCTGCGACAGTAACTTTGTCAGTCGTGCCCCTCCCCAGCTAAAACCATGGCTGCGAAATGCGTCATTGAGTCGATAAATGCCCTGTTCTGTCTTATCCAAGTAGCCACGTGCGCATAACGTACGTAAAAGCCCTAAAGCGCTACTTTTAGGTAGATGAAAGGTTTGCGAAATAGAGGCCAGATTGGCCTCTTTGCCGCTTTCACTAAAGAATTCCAGCAAATCCAAAACACGGGCGGCAGAACGGACGACTTCACTCATATAAAATCCATATAGGTACACATGTTCGTATATGCGAACACTATACGACGTTCTGAGCATGGATGCACGACGGCTCATTGCAGAGCAATGCACTGAGCCGCGCTGTAGCGCCTGTATCAAAGGTGATTATTGTTAAACCAGACTGAAAGCGTGCTAGCCAATACCAAAGGCTGCTCCAGAGGGAGCATATGACCACTATCACCGAGGGCGACGAAATCACCACCCAAGAGTGCGTTGATCTCGCGGGACTCGTTAAGACCACGCATGCCATCACCTTCCGAAGCAATGACCAAAAGAGGACACGCTATGGGACTGCGCGTGATATCACGACGGTCTAACAACGCCTGCGCCCGGAAAACCTCAGCGCCAAGGTGCTTGCCCATATCCCGAATTTTCTGGATAAGGTCCTGATCATTTTGGCGCGAGGCGTGTAACGACGGTTTTAATACGGCGTCGCTGAACCCCTTAAAATCCCCCTGAAGCGCCGTGAGCGAAGCCTTATCCAGTAGCGCCTGCTGTTCGGGCGTATCTTCTCGCAGTGAAGTCGCAATCAGTACCATACCCGCGGTGCGATCTGGGAAAGCCTCTGCAATGGCACGTGCAACGTATCCACCAAGGGAGAAACCAACCAAGATAAAACGGGGTGGCAGATTTTCAATGATTTGACTCGCATACTCCGCGATGCTTTTACCTTTGCTCAGACTGGCTCGGATAAAAACGCGGTCTTCAGGATAGTTGTGCACAAAATCATCCCAGAGCGTTTCATCCAGCATGAAACCCGGTATCAGCACAATCGGTAATGGGGCGGTGTTCATCAGTTACTCCTTTAACTTGTAGGATTCGCTAGGGTATTTCAACGATTCGGAGACATCGGCCTCACGGAATATTGAATCTTTTCTGGATAGTGCCTGTAAGGGTGACTATCATCAACCCACCCTACCACCCATTGATAATTAAGGAGGATTACTATGTCACCGTGTGAGTTGTTTGTTTACGCACACTTTTATAGTAATTGGCCGCGCTCAGCTATCTCTGCATTCGTGCTGCGATAATCCGCCTGAGCGAAGTTAACTGAAAATCTAATCCCTTCCTCCGGCTTACCGGGTTGTCGTCAGTGATTAATGACGTCAGGCTTTTTTGCGCCTGCAACTTATGAGTAAGCACATGAGCACATTACTTTCCGCACAGGCTGTCGGCTTCGATAATGCCTTCGGTACACTTTTTCATAACATCCATTTCAGCCTGAAAAAAGGCGATCGTATTGGTTTGCTGGGAGACAACGGCACCGGTAAAAGCACCCTGTTGAAGATTCTAAGTGGTGACATTGCCAGCAGCCATGGCAGCGTTACACGGGCGAATCACTGCTTGCTGGCGCGTATCGAACAACACTTACCGCCGCAGTTGCAGCAGGCTACGTTGCTGGAGGGCGTCACCGCTTTGCTGCCTGAACAACAACAGCTTAGCGAAACCTGGCGTGCCGAAGCATTACTCTCCTCGCTTGGGTTTAGCCCAGAGCAGCAGCATCAATCCGCTAGCACGCTCAGTGGCGGCCAGCATATGCGCCTGTTGCTGGCACGCGCACTCATTCTGCAACCTGACCTGCTGTTGCTTGATGAGCCCAGCAACCATCTCGATCTACCCACCATGCTGTGGCTCGAGCAGTTCCTGAACAACTGGAACGGCAGTTTTATCCTTGTTTCACATGACAGTACCCTGCTGGATCAGGTCACCAACTGTAGCTGGATTCTTCGTGATAAGAGCCTGCAGTTTTTCCGTCTACCCTGCACCGCGGCAAGGCGCGCATTGGCCATGCAAGATGAGGCAGATGCGCTGCGCTTTCAGGCTGAACAGAACGAGATTGATCGGGTCGAGAAGAGTGCCAAACGGTTGGCTATTTGGGGGCGCAATTACGATAACGAAGGATTGTCGCGTAAAGCGCAGCAAATGGAAAAACGCGCGGGCTGGTTAAAAGAGGCGCAAACCACACTCACCGAAGGCAGCCTGTGGCGGCTACAGTTACAGGGAGAATCACTGGACGCTGACCGTGTGCTGGCGCTACCAGAGATGACCGTTCATCCCGCTGAACACGCCCCTGCACTGTTTGCTTTGCCAGCATTGCAGGTGAAAAGCGGTGATCGTGTGGCGATCGTTGGACGCAATGGCAGCGGCAAGTCCTCACTGTTGCGTCAACTCTGGCTTGATTACCAGAGCGAAAACACATCTCTTTTTCACCCTCGCACGCGGCTCGGTTACTACGACCAAAGCCTCTATCAGCTGCGAGATGAAGAAACCTTAAGTGAGGCGTTGGCGCATTTTGCCCCACTGAGTGACGAGCAGCGCAAAATGGCGCTGATTGGTGCAGGGTTTCCTTATTTGCGTCATCAACAACGGGTCAGTTCTCTTAGCGGTGGCGAACGTTCACGCCTGCTGTTTGTCGGCTTAACGTTGGCGCGATATTCCTTGTTGTTGCTGGATGAGCCAACCAACCACTTGGATATGGTCGGCAAGGAGGAACTGGCTGAGGCACTGAATCAGTTTGCCGGTGCCGTACTGCTGGTGTCACACGATCGCAGTTTGATTGCCAGCAGTTGTAATCGTTTCTGGCTGATACAGGATCGACAGCTGAGTGAATGGCATGATTTCGACCAGGCCACCGAGAAAATGCGCGCCGAGCAATCCATGGAGGCCACAACCTCAACCACCCAAGCGGTGTCCCCTCAATCATTAGACGATGAAGATGCCTTGCTGCTGGCGCTATGCGAACTGGAAAGCAAACTTGATGAGGATCTCGCGCGCAAGCCTAAGCATCAAAAACCGGGGTTTCAAACGCAATGGCGGGATGAAATTGCACAGTTGAAACGGCAATTAGGGCTGGCGTAACGTGTTGAAAAAAACGGCAGCGGCGCGATAAGTTAATTGTGCCGCTGCGACTGAATAGCAATTTACACCAGAGCGGCGCTCAGAGCCTGCGCCGCTCTCTTTAACTGGTCCGCCGGGTTACGCCCAAGCAAAACGTATTGATAACCGTTGCGGTGCCACCATACCAGATTCATACCGTGGCGTTTTTCCTGTGCCAGCGCGCTTTGGTGCGGATGTTCCTCACGCGAAATACACAGCGCCATGGGTCCGTAACTGTGATGATTCCACGCAATTTGTGTGATCAGCGCATCGTCATAGCGCAGCATGCGCACGCTCTTCAGGCTCGCTTCCGGCAGCGTCAGTTGTGCTGCAGTCAGATGCAGGTCAAGATCGCGCGCTGTGCGCTCTAGTGAACGCGCCAACACCGGGGCAGAACTATCAACATCCGCCAAGGTTTCAGGGCTGTAGAGTGACATATACTGCGCTTCCAGTTCACGAATCCGTTGGCTTTCACTCTGTTCTGCTTTTGCCACGGGGCGTGCCAAAAAGCCGACACCACTGCCCACCAGCAGAAAACTCAAGGATGCAGCTATCAATGCGCGGCGGCTGACTTGCGCAGGCACGTTAATCGCTGCCGATGGCGTATTAGCTAACAAATATTCGAGTCGTGACTCCATGCGTTCCAGAGGCGCGTCATTCAACATCGGCGCGAATGCATCGGCAAAAGGTTGGTTGCTTTTCATTAACTCAGCGGTACGTGCTGACAATGTTTCACTGCGTTTCAGTTCGGTCTCAAACGCCTGCGCCTCTTCCGCGCGCATCTCACCATCCAGCCAGGCAACTATCGCCTCATCGGCATAGGGCGAAGTAAATCGAGGGGCATTCACAAGCGTTTCTCCTGTACCGCAGGCCGCGCCGTCGCTGCGCTGGCTAAAGTGGTGCGTGCCGCAGTAAGGCGGCTCATTATGGTGCCAATCGGTACGGCCAGCGTGTCGGCGGCTTCCTGATAAGTGAAGCCTTCAACATAAACTAAAAATACCGCGTTGCGTTGCGCTTCGGGTAACTTCCCCACCCGCTGCATCACTTTGGCGTACTGCATGCGTTGCTCATTTTGATGTTGGTGATCGGGGGCCAGAAGCTCATCGCTTTCGACAAACCCCTGCCCCATGCGTACTCGCTGCGCGCGCAGTTCATTGATCCACACCGAATGCAACACAGTGAACAGCCAACGGTCGATGCGCGTACCCGGTGTGTATTGGGCGCTGCGTTCCAGCGCCCGAACACAGGTGGACTGCACCAGTTCTTCGGCCACATCGCGATTACGCGACAACACCATCGCATAACGCCACATGCGCGCCAAATGTGCCGCCAGATGCTGGCGAACTTCAGTGCTAGTAATTTTTACGTCCCCCTTCAACGGTGATCATCAGGTTTCTGGATGACCATTGATGGCTGCATGCAAATCGCGATACTCCTCGCAGTTAACCCCACACAGCGATTTAATAATGGTCAGTTGCTCCTTCGCCAGATCGGGGCGTCCTTTAATCATCCACGCCTCGCCCAAATATTCACGGACCTTCGCGTATTTGGGATCCAGCGCGATAGATTTCTGATAGTAAGCCATACCTTCATCAGTTCGGCCCAGTTTGCGCGTGGCGTAACCCCGATAGTTCCAAGCCTCTTTGGTGTTTTGATTGTGCAGCGTATCCAGTAGGTTGAGCGCAGCTTGGTACTCGCCCTTTTTCGCCAGATGATAAGCATAGTTCGTCTTATCTTCATCACTCATCATGCTGGTTTTTTCCGGCATACAGGACTTCGTTTTGCTGTCATACACTTGCCCTTTTGGGCAGTCCGGGGTTTTCTTGTCGCTGTCGTCATCACCCATCGCCAATGCAGCGGGTGCATGCAGCACCATGAGCAGTACGGGCACGGCAAACCAGCGAACCTGATTGATCATCTTCATCATTTATCCTCACGGAGTGGCATTGAATCGCGCAACGGCAGCATACGACGCAGCACGTTGTCGCGCAGAACGTAGTGATGGAGTAACGCCGCCACTGCATGCGCACTTGCCAAAATAATCAGCGCCCAGGCAACGTTATTATGTAAACCCGCCAGCGTGTGGCGCAGCGCAGTATCGATATGAATAAAAGTCGGTATATCGAATAAACCAAAGAAGCAAAAAGAAAAATTACGCTAAAGGCGGTGATCCAGTGCAGCGTCATGCTGAAAGCGTCATAACGTTGACGCGGTTTTTGGCGGGTCGAAACAGACATAGCATTTACCGAAGAGTGAGTTATTTAGTGGGTAAACAACTCAACAACGGTTTCTATTCGGAAAATTTTCATTTTTTTCTGAACACATCCTATTTAGTGGAAAAATCCTGACGAATTTCCTCCTGTTTGTTGCATTTAGTGATTATTATTCTCGCTTCATTAAAGGGATGATTATGTTGAATACCTCTAAAAAGCGGCTTTTAGTCGCTATTGCGATGCTGGTTATTATTCTTTTGGTCTGGGCATACAGCAGCTCACGACCAAAACCCAATTCACTGGTCACTGCCGTCGTGCGCCAAGGCAATATTGAAAACGTGATTGCCGCTACCGGTAAGATGGATGCTATTGAACGTGTGAATGTCGGTGCGCAGGTTTCCGGTCAGGTTAAAAAGCTTTACATCAAAGCCGGTGATGCCGTGAGCAAAGGTGAACTGATCGCTGAAATTGACGATCAACCGCAGCGCAGTGATTTACGCAATGCGCAGGCGGCATTGAGCGTAGCCCAAGCCGATTTGGAGACGCGTGAAGCGGCGTTGATACGACAGGATGCACAGTTTAAGCGCCTGCAACAGATGCTGAAAACCAATGCCGTCTCCCGCCAAGATTACGACGAAGCCGCTGAAGCCTGGAGCACCGCGCGCGCCGAGTTGACAGCACAGAAGGCGCGCGTCATTCAGGCGCAAATTGAGGTCGATAAAAAACAGCTCGATCTGAGTTATACCCGTATCATGGCGCCGATGGATGGCACGGTCATCGCCATCGTCACCAAGCAGGGTCAAACCGTCAACGCCGCGCAGAGTGCGCCGACCATTGCCAAACTGGCACAACTCGGCACTATGACTATCAAGGTGCAGATCTCCGAAGCGGATATCAACAACGTTAAACCCGGTCAGCAGGCGTGGTTCACGACGTTTGCTAATCCGGATAAACGCTATAACGCCACTTTGCGCAGCATTGAGTTGGCACCAGAGTCGGTGATGAAAGATGACGCATTGATGGGCAACAGTGAAAGCACGTCCACCAGTAGCACCAACGCGGCCATTTATTACAATGCCCTACTCGATGTGCCCAACCCCGACAACGCGCTGCGCATCTCAATGACTGCGCAGGTGAATTTATTGCGGGATACAGCCAAAGACGCACTGTTGATCCCGGTCCAGGCCACCAAAAAAGATGCGGAAGGCAAAACCTTTGTTGAAGTAGCGGATAAACAGGAACAGCCTGAGAAACGTATCATCACCACCGGTATTTCTGACAGTATTGATATTCAGGTGTTAAGCGGCCTAAAGGTGGGTGAAAAAGTGATCCTGGCCACCCAAGCGGTGGGCGCAGACAAGGTGGTGATGTGAGTATCATCGAACTGAAAAACATTCAGCGCAGCTATGTTAACGGTTCACAATCTCTGCATGTGCTGAAGGAGATCAACCTGCAAATCGCCAGCGGTGAAATGGTGGCGATTATTGGCCCATCCGGTTCGGGTAAATCAACGCTGTTGAATATTCTCGGCTGCCTGGACGCTGCCGATAGCGGTGACTATTTGATTGATGGCAAAAACACCGCTTTACTCTCACCCGATGCGCTAGCAAAAGTACGCCGCGAACACATTGGTTTTATCTTCCAGCGCTACCATTTGATGCCGGACCTCACCGCGTTGAGCAATGTCGAGATCCCGGCGATTTATGCCAATCAGCCTGGACATCTACGCCGTGAGCGCGCCGCTCAGTTACTAGAACGGTTGGGGCTACAGGGTCGAGAGCACCATAAGCCGGGCGAACTCTCCGGTGGCCAGCAACAGCGTGTCAGTATCGCACGTGCGCTGATGAACGGTGCGGAGATCATCCTCGCCGACGAACCCACCGGTGCGCTGGATTCGCACTCCGGTGAGGAAGTATTACGTATTCTGCACGACCTGAATCGTGAAGGTCATACGGTGATTATCGTTACGCACGATATGAAGGTGGCTCAGCATGCTGAGCGCATCATTGAAATTCAGGATGGGGAAATTTTTGCCGATAGCGGTCGCCAGCAAAATAGCGCGCGTGCGCGTTA
>OBJT01000320.1_pt1 | contig 12875 bp, 8 predicted proteins | sample 1519861 | NCBI WGS metagenome assembly OBJT01 (sample SAMN02401118, study PRJEB22541) | soil metagenome, isolate JX
GGGAGGCTGCACATTTTAAAGATATTAAGGCTGAAGAGTGGGAGCCGCTCATTAAGGCCTTGGAGACTCAGGAAGAGGAATGAACACAAGTAGTTTATTCCATCCAGATTTTGCTTCCACGCATGGATGTGCTTGGTTTGAGCCATCTGCTACAGGGGTACGTAATTTAGCCCAATGTGGCGGGTGGGCCTCTATTGCAGGTCTGCCAGCAAAAAGATTTTCATCATGGAAAGAGTTGTCTACAGAAGTTGTATGGTGGACAAATTTAACGCGTGATGAAGCCTGGCAAACTGTTCGCTTTGATAAAATTCGAGAAGGCGGTCTGTTTGGACCAGATTGGTCTGGTTGGTTGGCTGAGCGTGCGTCACCAGAGGAGCTTGCAAGTGTCCCATTAGTATGTGCGGGTGTATCAGAAACATTCGCTCGTGCTGGCTGCTGGCTGGCTGCTTGGACACGAAGATTGGAGCAGGCTCGGCCCTGGGCATGGGAAGATGGTTCAATGCCTGATTTGTTGGCAGATAGACTAGGTTGGCGTTCGGAAATATCCGTAGGGCCACAACGGGTTTTTGAAGAGGCTTATCTTGAAGAGGTTAGCCAGCGTCTTCCCGCACAGTCATTGGCGGGTTTCCGTCGATTAATCCTGTCATTCCCCCGTCGTCAGCATGCGTCTTGGCTATTTAAGCAGCGTCATCCTGTCGGCGAATGGGAGTGTCTGGAAGAAAGGGCTTGGCCTCGTAATCCTGATAAAATTCCTTATTGGCTTACTGAAGAAAGTAAGCCCTTATTGGTCAAGGTAAATGAAATAAGCTGGCATGTTCAGGATGATCAGTTTTCGTTATTGTGGCTAGGAAGCCGTGGGACACGTTTTGCGGGTGCTGAAAGAGAAGCTATATGGATGACAGGCGAAGAGGCCCGCGTTTTATCACGACATGCTCAGTTTGCCATTGAGGGGGTTTATCGTGCTGATGGCTGGGGGAATACGCCACCGCCAGAAGGGTTTGATTTGGATGGGGTAGATAATCCTCTTGTAGATCTCGCACTTTCCCAAGAACTGCTTGCTGCTTCATTGTGGCGTGCGGCTTCCAGCCCGACCAGAGAAAGTGGTAATCGTCGTCGTGATGATTTTTCTCCACGGGCTATATGGTGGCGTGCTGCAGACAGACAGCGTTGTTTTGAGGCGGCTCGCCAATTGTTAGCAGCTGGATACCGGATTAGTTCTCACGGATCAGGACAGGTTGCGGTTGTATTTGATCCTGAGACGGACCCCTCAAGGTTGGCGCAAACCATTAAAAATGCGGGTTTGCTGTTGCCTGGATTACTTGCCAGATCCCTTCCTATCGCCGAAGATGCTGTTCCTGAAAATTCATTGATTATTGATCACTGGTTAAAAAGAGAAAGTTCTTTGGAGGGTCGTCTGGATATTGATAGATTAGTAGCGCCGTGGTTGGGCCCTAATCAAGTGAAGCCTATTTTGCAAGAGGCAGCCAGTAGACTTATCACTTTACCAGCTCCAAATTCTACTTGGTCAAAAGAGTGGTCTGCGAAGCTTCAGGCACAAGCACGCAAATCTGTAGATAGGCTAAAGAAAACATCAAAATAAAATTCTGCCTTGACAATCAGGTCATCGCAGGTTCAATAGCAACACTTCGGGAAAGAGTATATTATGGCATTTTTTACTGGTCTCATCGACGGAATTGACGCGCTCCTTGATAATTTGGGTGGCTTCGTCAAACAAGGCATTACGGATTATTGTGATCTGGAAACGGTTGATGATGAAGAGGTTCTTGTTTCCAAGGACGGTTCTCTTATTACATTGGTTCGTTTAAAGGGCGTTCGTAGCATTATGGGTGGAGCAGATGTATTCCATCGCATTGCTGTTCCTTTAACTCAGGCCATTCAGGGAAACTTTGAAAATAATTCTCATCAGCTTCAGGTATGGTTTGAAGTTGATCCTGAGCGCACGGGCGATGAAATTGCAGAAGCCCAGCGTCCAGCACGCGAAACCGCTAAGGCGTTAGAGTTAGATCTGGAGGATTTGCTGGATGAGCGTGAAAATAATCTTGCCACGTATGTGTCTGCTGAACGTTGCTTTATGGCAATTTGGACTCGAAAGGGTGCTCTCTCCAAATCTGAACAAAAACTAGAAAAAAATCAGCACACCGCGAAAGCTAAAAAAGTTGTGTATTCAAGACATGCCCAAGACCCCATTGCTGGTATTGCAATGTTGCGCGCTCGTCATGCTGGTTTTGTGGGAAACTTTATTTCTGAGTTAAGGCGTCTGGGCGTAGAAGCTGTAAGCATGCAGGCGCGTGATGCTTTACGTGAAATTCGTAGTACGGTTGATCCTGGATTTACAGGACCTACCTGGAGTCCTGCTTTACCTGGTGATGCCTCTCATCCAACTATCCGTGGCCGCCGTGCAGGTGGAGCTGAAGAGTGGGAGGTTCTATCTCCCCCCTTGTCTTGGCAGGTCTGCTCTCGTGACGCCCAAATTATTGATACCAATATAGTTCAAATAGGTGATCGTATTTATGCGCCTATTTATATTGATCTTTTCCCCCGTGATCTAAAATATTTTATGGCCCTGTTTAGTAAAACAAAGGGATTACCATGGCGTATTTCATTTTTAATTGAAGGTGGCGGGTTATCTGGGAGCTCAGCAAGAAAACTAATTGCTCAGATTATGGGTTGGGCTAGTAGTGATAATAAAATGATGGCTCGTTCACTTGCTGAGCTGCAGCAGTTCCAAGAAGAGCATTCAGGTATTAACGTTCGTCTCCGTGTTGCTTTGTGCACCTGGGCCTCTTACCGTGAGGTTGAACTGTTAAAGCGCCGCGCGTCTGATTTGGCTCGTGCTGTAGAATCCTGGGGATCCTGCCAGGTCTCGGAAACCACGGGTGATCCTTTGGCTGGTTTTATGTCCTCCGCTCTAGCCATGACTCAGGGATCCATCGCTACTAAGGCCATTGCTCCTATTTCCGATGCTATGGCGATCCTACCCTGGGCACGCCCCTCTTCCCCTTGGGATCGTGGCCCTGTTCTTTATCGTTCTCCTGACGGTAAGCTTATTCCTTTTGAACCCTATTCAAAGCTTCAGTCAACTTGGATTAGTTTGATTTTTGCTAAACCCGGTGCTGGTAAGTCGGTTCTGATGAATATGCAGAACTTGGCTTTGTGCTTATTGGATGGTAACGAAGCATTGCCAAGAATTGCTATTATTGACGTTGGCCCCTCTTCTTCGGGTCTAATTTCTCTGATCAAAGAGGCTTTACCTCCTCGGTTGAGGCATCTTGCAATTCATAAGCGTTTGCGTCAGGTAGAAGAGCACTCCATCAATCCCTTTGATACTCAGTTGGGATGTCGTTTCCCTACACCCATGGAATTGGCTTTCTTAAGAAACTTCTTAACTTTGCTGGGGACAGATTTCAGCCAAGAGCATCCACCAGAAGGTCTTGCTGGTCTGGTGTCCGCCATCATTGATGAAATGTATCGCTTACGTTCCGATAAGAATGAAGCCAATGGTTATGCGCGTGGAATGTCTCATCGTGTTGATGAGGTGTTGCGCAATTACAATATTCAAACTGATGCTAGAACCACCTGGTGGGAAATTGTAGATGAGTTGTTTGCGCGTGGCGAAACCCATGCGGCTCACATCGCTCAACGTTACGCTGTTCCTTTACTGCCAGATAGCATTACAGTGGCCCAAAGTGACAAGATTAGAGCACGTTACGGTGATGCTAGATTGCCGGGCACCAATGAGCTGTTGATCACTGCATTTAGCCGAATTATTTCGGATGCTATGGGTTTCTTCCCCATTCTTACACGTCCAACAGCGTTTGATTTAGGTGATGCCAGGGTTGTAGCCTTAGACCTGGGTGAAGTTGCCAGCGGTGGTGGTGTAGTGGGTGATCGTGTTACCTCGGTAATGTATATGTTAGCGCGTCAGGTTTTGGCTAAAGATTTCTATTTGGATAAGGAAAACGTATCCGATATGCCAGCCCCTGCTGGATTGGATCTTTTGCGATCAACCACACCCATTGAAGATTACAAGGACTACCATCTAAATAGAATTGAAAAGTTATCCAAAGATCCAAAACGTATTTGTTACGATGAGTTCCACCGAACCTCTAAAGCTACTGCTGTGCGAGATCAGGTGGAGCTGGATATGCGCGAAGGCCGAAAATATCGTGTAGATATTATTCTTGCTTCACAGTCGCTGGAAGACTTCACTGAAAGAATGGTCGAGTTCTGCACCAGCTTGTATATCATGAATGCTGGCTCTGAAATTACTATTGATAGTATTGAAAAGCGCTTCTCCTTAGCTAGTGAAACGGAAAAGTGGGCATTGCGTCATGGGTTGAGATTGCCTGGCAAGGGAGGCGGTGTGTTCCTGGCTCGCTTTGAAACTAACCAAGGACCTTATACAATGCTTTTATCAGCAACTCTTGGTCCTATTGAGTTGTGGGCATTCTCAACCACATCAGAAGATGCTTCGCTTAGAAATAAGCTGTATGAAAGGTTGGGTCCAGGTAGAGCTCGTAAAGTTCTGGCTATTGTTTATCCGGGCGGTAGTGCCAAGCCAGACATGGATAATCGCCGAGAGCAGATGCGTGAAAGCGGTATTGTTTTAATGGAAACTCATGAGCGAGATATTGTAGGACAAATTGTAAATGAGTTGGTAGAAGTTGCTGAAAAACTTCGCATCTAACCACTATAATAGAAGGGGCCCCTCGGGGCCCTTTCTATTTAAGAATGCCTAATTTCAACATGGCGTCCATAAGATTCTCACCTTCATCCCTTCTTAAATGATATCCATTCCAACCCGCCTTTATGGCACCAAGGCAATCCTCCTCATAACGGTCTCCGATCATCCATGTATTGGTTTGATAAGGTTGGGCATAATCATTGATGGTTTTGTAAAATCCATCTTCTGGTTTCACACTGCCCAGGTTATAGCTATAGGCTAATAGGGCGCTTTCCTTGCCATTTGTAGCGTTAAGCGCTTGCCAGGGGCCAACGTTATCCAGTAGTAGTTCTATTGCACAGCCAAAAGGAAGAGCTAAATTAGATGCCAGAATAACCTGGGAGCCTTGAGCCAGTAGTTCTCTCAAAACAGAAAGGCTTTCCGGGAAAAATCGGATACTAGCAACTTCATCCCATAATAGGCGTTCTATTCCGGTAAGAACTTGAGGGTCTACCCGTCCAAATATTTGACTTAGGCTGGTGAGTGTATGGGGGTCAGTCATGGCCGCCCGGCCAAATTTTCCTTTGCTGACATTGAGGGTTTCACGCAGAATCGAGAAAGACCGATGAGGCCTTTCTATTGTGGCAAGGGTGCCAAAAATATCTAAAATTACAGTTTGATTCGGATTCATGTTTGTAAAGATTACTGCTGGAATCAGCAGAGTATACATGATACACTAAAAGACCAGATATAAGTCAAGGTTTTAAAAATGGCTTTTGCCTCAAGCAAGGTTGGCTCCCAACGTCAAAGTGCCCAAGATGTAGCATCTTTGATGTCGGATTCCATTCCTGGTAATACTCCACTTTTAATTGAAGTGCGCCGTCTTCGCTTTTTCAATAATGAAAATGGCTTCTTTGTCATGGACGGAGCACCGGCTGGCTCCGTTCCACCATTACCAGATGAGTTATCAGAATATAGGGCTCAAGTCAGTCGTGGTTTGACGGTTAAGGGTGAATCTATGCTTTTCACCCAAGATCAAGTAGGCAATACATTATCTTGTTTTGGTCGTTGGACAGTGGATCCTACTCATGGTCTTCAGTTTGAAACCACCTATATTCTAGAAGTTATTCCAAGTAATCCTGAAGGGTTGTTGAAGTATCTTTCTTCAGGAAAAATTCGAGGAATTGGTCCTTCTACAGCGCGTGTCATGGTTGGTAAGTGGGGTATGGATCTCTTGAGGATCATGGCCGAAGAGCCGCTTCTTTTGATTGAGGTCCCTGGTATCACTGAATCCAAGGCAAAGGGTATTGGCGAAGAATGGAAAGAGCGCTGTGCTACCTTTGAAATTGTAGCTTTCTTTGGCCAATACGGCATTGGTGAAAATCTAACTATTCGTATTGCCGATGCCATGGGAAGAGATGGCTTGATTGCCCGTGTAAGGAATAATCCTTATGCGATGACAGAGGTCGATGGAGTAGGATTTAAAACTGCTGACCAAATGGCGTTATCCCTGGGGTTTGCTTTAGATAGTAAGGTGCGTATCGAGGCAGCATTGGATCATGTTCTTCGTGAGCGTATTCAACAGGGTGGTAATACGGCAATTCCATTTAATGAATGGCGTAAGCTCTCTTCGCAATATTTGAACTATCCTGAAGATGAAATTGAAAAATATTGTGAAAACTTAATTAAATCAGGCCGTGTTATTTCTCGTGTGCTGGATGCTCCTCTTGCTCCTGGTGAACATCCGGTGCCATTAGACTGCGTATCACCGGCTCAGACAGCTTTAACAGAAAAAGCGATAGCAGAACAATTGCGCCGCCTTCAAGAGACAGTAAAACCTAGAACGCCTGCTCAGATCGCCAGACTATTACAGGGGTTGGCTGATCCGGTAAGCCGCATGGATACTTCACAAAAGGCGGCTGCTTGGACATTGTTATCCAGTCCTGTGTCCATTATGACGGGTGGTCCTGGTACCGGTAAAACCACCACTCTAAAGACAGTGGTTAGACAACTGGAGGAGATTGGGGCGGGGGTGGTTCTCTCGGCTCCCACAGGAAGAGCTTCCAAGAGAATGGAGGAGGCTATTGGTGCTGAATCAATGACAATGCATCGTCGGTTAGGTTTCTTGCCAGGGGCAGGATTCAGAAAGAATGAACATGACCCCATGTCTGGTGATGTGTTCGTTTTAGATGAGGCATCCATGGTGGATTCTTCCATGTGTTGTGCTTGGCTCAAAGCAATCCCGCCGGGGGCTCGTGTTATTTTTGTGGGTGATGCGGATCAGCTACCTTCTGTGGGACCTGGCGATGTGCTACGTAACTTTATTGAAAGCGAGAAGGTTCCGGTTGCTCGTCTTGTGAAGGTTCATAGAACTGCAGAGAATTCTGAAATTGGCATTGCTGCTCAGATGATTCGTGAAGGCCGGGCTCCGGTTGGAAATGATTTCACAGGAAATGATTTTGGCTTTGTGAAAGTATCAGATAACCGTGCAATCATTGAAGAAATTGAACGCCAGGTTCGCTTGAGTATTGCCGATGGTTTCAAACATCAAGATATTCAAATTCTTTGTCCTCAAAAACCAGGTGAAGTAGGCGCGGATGCCTTTAATGCCTCATTGCGCTGGTTGCTAAATCCAAATAATCCAAATCCCCAAGATCCAGACCTGGTGGTGTCCAAGAAGGGTTGGTGTATTGGTGAGCGGTTAATGCAAACTAAAAACAACTATGATTTGGGTGTTTTTAATGGAGATATGGGAACTGTAACTGATATTCTCGAAGATGGAGGCGTTGCCATGGAAATGGAAGACGGTACTCCTGTGGTATTCAAGGCCCCAGCCGCAAAAGATCTTGTATTAGGATATGCTATTACCGTTCATAAGAGCCAAGGTGGTGAGCGACCTGTAATTTTGATGCCTGTTTCACCAAGCCACACATACACTCTTAACAGAAACCTTTTATATACGGGTGTTACCCGTGGTAAACAGTATGTAAGATTGGTGGGTTCAGCTAGAACGGCTATTGTTGCTGCTGAGAAAAAAGACCAAACGCGACGCCTAACTGGCTTGTGTCATGAAATTGAAAAGGCATACAGCCAGCCTGTAGTAAAAAACAAGCGCATATTCACTCCATGAGCTTGCCAGAGCGCTGACTGGGTCTAATGTAAGGGAATTGCTGTGAAGAGGGTTCCCTTCGTGTCTATAGATATTCTGTATAAAAGACCATTGAAATTACTGTGGTCATTTCTGGGTTGGTGGGAGCGCCACCAAAAAATGTGCTGGGTTTTCTTGGGTATTTTTTTGGTGGCTTGGCTTGCCTATGACTTGGGCAGAGTGGTCACTCGTGCAGGCTTAATTAGCATGGGAGGGGCCAATCAGGGCGCCATCACCATGTCAGAGTTGGATGATAAGTTAAAATCATTGTCCAGGGGTGGTCGCCTGATAATCACGGGTGAAAATAGTGCTCGTTTTATTGAGCCGGGTGGATCTACTTGGGAGGTTGGAGATTTTGGTGATCAACTAACCAGAACCAGATTGCGTGCTTTACGGGGAAATGGAGTTCTTATTGAGGGGGATGCCGCAGTAGATATTAAACCTGTAAAGGTGTCATCCGGAGATCTGGTTGCCGTAGCCTTGTTGGATATCCTTACTAAAGCTGCATTTATTGGTTTTTATGGATTGATTGTTTTCTTGGTTTTCAGAATGCTTACGAGTTCTGGAAAACGATTTAAAAAATTATCAGGAGATCGTCGTCCAAAAATAAAGATCCAAGATGTGGCCGGTCACGCAGGTGCCAAGCGCGAGGTCATGGAAATTGTAGATTATTTGCGAGATCCTTCCAAGTTTGATCGTTCTGGTGCTAAACCGCCTGGGGGAGTTTTGCTTTTTGGACCTCCGGGAACAGGTAAAACATTGCTTGCTAAAGCTATTGCTGGTGAGGCAGATGCTACTTTCTTAGCCCAATCTGCTTCTTCATTTGTTCAAATTTATGCGGGTGCCGGTGCTCAATCTGTCCGTAAGTTGTTTGAGGAAGCGCGGAAAAACCGTCCTTGCGTAATTTTTATTGATGAAATAGATGCGGTGGGTGGAACGAGAACAACCATGGCGCATTCGGAGCATATTCAATGTTTGAATGCGTTGTTGGAAGAAATGGATGGTGTAGAAGATAATAGTGGTATTGCTGTTATTGCTGCGACTAACAGAATTGAAGTAATGGATGAGGGCCTTCTGCGTCCAGGCCGTTTTGATAGAAAAGTTCATGTGCCACTACCCGGTAGAGATGATCGTCTTGAAATTTTAACGGTTCATGCCAAACGTCTACCTCGGTTAACGGCTGACCTTGCGCGGTGGGCAGATCAAACTAGAGGTTTTTCAGGTGCCGATCTCGCTAATCTTGTAAATGAAGCTGCAGTAGAGGCTGCTCGCGCTGGTAGGCAAGAGGTTGTTGATTCAGATTTTACATTGGCCCGAGACCGTGTTTTGTTGGGCGCAAGAGATCATGGAAGAACGCCCTCTGACCGCGATAGAGAGTTTGTGGCTTACCATGAGTCTGGGCATGCTCTCATGCGACTGGCAGCCGGAGGTAGAGTGGAGAAGGTTTCCATTTTACCTAGAGGTGGCGCCCTGGGAATGACGGTGGCAGTTGATGAAATAGAGCGTTTGTTGGTAACCCAAGATGAAGTAAGACAACAGTTGTTGGTATTAATGGGTGGACGCGCAGCCGAGCAGGTGTTTTTTGGAACTGTAACAGGTGGTGCTGCCGACGATATGGAAAAGGCAAGCCATCTTGCTCGCGAAGCAATACACCGTTATGGCTTCGATGCTTTGGGACCTTATGTGCCAAAACATGACAGCATGTTAAAGGAAATAGAGTTGCGTGCTGCTACCTGGGTCAAACAAGCGTATGAAGTAGCAGTAAAAACCATATCTGAAAATAAGCAGCAATTGGCAGATTTAACCAAGGATTTATTGGATAGAGATGAACTGGGCGAAGAGGATATATTGGTTCACCTTCATGATCTTAAGGTTGTCCCATTACCCCCACTGCCTACTTATTCTGCGCCCGTTTCTGAGAAAGAATAAAAGAGTTGAAACACAAAAAAAGACCTGGATATCCAGGTCTTTTTTTATTTATGATTTTTCGTTTGGTTGTAGCTTTGGTAGGGGTTTAGGGGATACATGCTTCAGGTTGAAAGCTTGTCTTACTTTAGCAACTTCAGCAGGGTCAGGTCTGACTCTCATCATTTCTACACCGGCAGCTTTTCTTCCATAATGTTTGGTAGCTGTCGTATCTACTGCATGACCCATGAGGGCTGCAATTTCTTCAGGAAGTAAACCTGAAGCCTTTGCATTTGCTGAAAACTGATGCCGCGTAGAATATAGGGTCGGATACTGATCTCGCTTTGGCCACATTTGCTGACAAGCTCGCGATAAGACTGCCGCACATCCATGATAAAAACTTGGAAATTTGTCAGCCATTGCCCACTCAACAGATCTCTCAACATGCTCTGCGATTAATTGCCTTTCGTTTTCATCAAGGCCTCCAAGTAATACAGTTCTTGTAGGACCATGAGCACGCTGGTTGGTTGCTTTGGCGTTTTTAAGTAAAAGGGCGGGTTCTCCCTTGAATTCTATCATTCTGGCTCCCGCCCATTCTGCAGGTCGTAATCCTGTCAGTAAGCCAGCTGCCAGCCAGCGCTTCAGATCTTCGTTCCAGCGACCTTTATGATCAGTTAACCAGCGATCTAGTGCACGATAATCTTTTGTGGGAAAGCGCTTGAGCTTTCTTGCGGATGTTTTAGTTGTCTTTCTAACACATCCTTCAACATCAATCGGTCGTAAAGCTTCAAGTGCTTCTTGGGCTACCGAGCTTTTCATGGCTTCCTGTTCCAGGCTGTAGATGGCTGCGGCCTTGTGTTGGCGCCAAGCACTGCGTGACCAAGTAGGCTTCTTGGAGACCAGCCAGCCCACAAAATGGCGATGATCCAGCGCTTCATAAGGAGCAATGTTCATCTCTCTTCTGCAACGGGCAAGCATAGACCTCATACGTCGTGTATAGTCTGTTTTTGTGCGGTCATTGCGGGTGGGGGTTGGTGTCAGTGCCATGTTTAAAAAAATATTGGATGTAACGGATTAATACCAGTCTTTGATAAGAACGCAACCATCTTAAGCAAGGGGGCTTGACCATATGCCGGTGAAGCTATAGCCTGCGCAACCTCAAGTACCGTTTTTTTGATATTCAACAGGAGAGTTTCGCGTGTCCAAAAATGCGATTGCGGCAATTGCCGCTAGTTTAGTGGTCCTGGTAGCTTCTGGTTGTGCTAGCACAACACAGGTTCGCTCATCTTCGGCATCGTCACCAAGCGCACAGTCTTTCGTTGATGACCGAATGGATCAAACCGTGGTATCCATTGATAAGTCATTGAAGACTTTATTGGTCATTGATAGGGGCGGTGAGGCCCCAAGAAAGCCTTCAGCAATCGCTGATACCGTAGCAGGTTCAGATGCACATGGTGCCCGTCCAGCCAAGCCTGCAATTGATGTGCCATCCACAGCTCAAGGGGCCAGAGCAGAAGCTCAGTCTTTGGATGCTGCTCGCAAGGCTCTAGCTAGCCGCACTAAAATTGATTGGTCGGGTGATCCAAAAGATCTTTTGAGAAGCCTTTCAACTGGTATTGGCTATCACTTCAGTGAGGTAGGCTCTTCTCGTCCGTTATCACCGATTAAAATTCGACACGAAAATGCTGCTATTACTGATGTTTTAGCTGATATTGCAAAATCTGTTGAAGGAAAGGCTGATATTCGTGTGATCACAGCATCTCGCCAAATCGAACTTGTTTATCATTGAGAGCAAATTTGTTTTCTTCTAATAACAACCACAATTTACCTAAGTTTCATCGGGAGTTTTCAATGAAAAGCTGGCTCGCTCTAGCATTATCTGTATGTATTAGTTCTACTGCCATGGCTCAGACTGCGCTTCCTGGTGATAGTTATTGGCCTGGGCAATCAACGCAATCCACTCCAGTTTCCAGTAACGCTTTGGCGGTGCCTCAAGGCTCAACGCTTCCCGGAGATAGTTACTGGCCTGGTCAACAAGGGAATACAGGAAGTGTATCTAGCGCTGAGGCGGCATATGGTGGTGCTACTAGGACTGCAATTCCATCCTCAGTAAATGGGGTTATGGCCGATCAGGTGTTTAACGCAACTAAAAATGCGGATACTTCTATTCCCTGGGTTAGGGCTACTGTTATTCAAGAGGCTGCGGCTGCCTATGGTGCACAAGCGGGTATGGCTGCTCGTGCTCAACAGTTAAATGAGGCAGCACAGGGGCGCAGTGGTAGTTATGATCGGGTATTCAATTTCGCTGCTGTGATGCTAGAGCCGGGTTTTCTTCCTCCCGTAATTTCTGAAGGTCGAGATGCTTACAATCAGCCTAATGATAATGAAGTAAGGGCTTCAGATCGTATTTACAAAATTGAATTCGCCGCCCGCTTGGTTAATACGCCGCCTCGCTGGCAGCAGTATCTAACTGTTCCCGTCTCGGCCCCCTTGGCTCCTGACAGAACAGCATTACCCAAAAATTCGGCAGAAAAGGCTCTTTGGAATGAGTGGGCCCAAAAGGGATGGGCTCAGGGTGCCTCTCAGGCTGACCAGGCTTTTGAAAGCAACCTTGCCCGTTTACGTCGTGATTTTGAGGGTATGTTGCGTTACAAGATGCTGTATCAGCAGGGTGTAGTTTCTAAGCCAATTCTGTCACGTTCCAATCTGGGTGTGACCGGTGGTGGTGATGAAATGGCCATTAATGACCGTATTTATCGTATTACCAATAAGGCTCAGTTGAATCCAGATAGTGCCAAGTGGAGTCAGCCAATGCCATCAACACATCAAACAGATCCTGTTCAAACACAGCCTGTCCAAACACCTAAATCTAAATCAGGTTCAGGTAGGTGAGTAAGGAAAAGGCCACGCTAAGCGTGGCCTTTTTGGTTGCAACAAGTGAATTGCGTGTTATCTTGCGATCCTAATGTAGGGGAACTGAGTTGGAAGAACAAGAAACACAAGCTGTCGAGAATTCTCATCTTCATTTTATCAAGGGACAAGTTCATGATGGTCCTTTGGTTTACCCTGGTGAGCCTGCTCGTTTTACAAGACGTGATATTGAGCCTTTTTTTGTATGGTCAGCAGAGCAGGGTGCTT
>OBJT01000321.1_pt1 | contig 12813 bp, 9 predicted proteins | sample 1519861 | NCBI WGS metagenome assembly OBJT01 (sample SAMN02401118, study PRJEB22541) | soil metagenome, isolate JX
AAAACGAAAAAAAAAAAAAGGAACCGCTCAGACCGAATCACCTGAGCGGTTCCTTTTTTGCGTCTGGAAGCTCCTACTTAGCGCTGCGCCTCAATGCATAGAAGTATTGCACAATCGGATGCTTCATTTTCACTGATTTCTCCATGTCGATGATCCGCTTTTTGCCGACGCGCCGGTCCAATAAGGCCAGGCAATTCAACAGGATGTCTGTGCTCGCGAGGCTGTCTTCGATGGGTTGGCTCAAAAATACATTCGCGGTTTTGTAAAAATCGGATTTGCTTAACGCCGCTTGGGCGGCCATCGTTTGCTTCGCATATGCCAACAATTTGCGGTCGCTCGCGATCACGGCCAACCGTTCTTCCGGCACCTTTCCGCCGGTTTCTTGCCTGATTTGTTCAATTTCGTCATCACTGAGCGGAAGCATGATTGCGGGATCATTCTTGATATCCTGTTCCGACTGGTACCACTTCATTCCTGTCGTTCCGTCCTTCAGGTTGAAGATTTTTTTATTGTCCACTACTATGCAGCACTGGCCGTTTTTATCGGGTGTGTAGCGGTAGCTGGTGGATAGGTACCCCACTCTGCCGACCAAAGCAGGCGCGAGGAAGCTCTCCAACTGCGGCTTCATTTTACTCCAAATCATAATATCCTCCATCGAGCAGCTTTAGTGCTGTCCATTTATTCTTCTTTACATTATGTCCAAAAATATCATGGTAGGTCAATCCTTTTAAACAACCGAATCTCCTTTTTTTTGCCGTCGCATTTTGCATCGGGACGTTTCAATCGTCCTGTATTGCGGAGTATGCTAAAATGTAAGCGTGAAGCATACAGAAGAAATACAGCCAGACATGCCGAATAAGGAGATTCGAAATGAGAAAGGGCAGGCTTGACCACATATCGCTTTTTTCTTGCATTTTACTCAGTCTGATGCCACTAAGTCTCATTCGCAGGGGTCCCGACGAAACTGAAGTAGCGATCGCAGAATCCGGCCTGATTCTGCGATCCGTTCCTTCGGTTGCTGTCCGACTGGATGTTCCGCTCCTGAATCAGCTGGATCCGCCGGCTCTTTTGCTCGGCTGCGAAGTAACCTCGCTGGCTATGATCCTGCAGTACAACGGGATAACGGTCACGAAAAACGAACTCGCAGACAAGCTTCCAGTGGTGCCCATCTACTATGAGAACGGACTGCAAGGCAACCCGAACGAAGGCTTTGTCGGCGATGTCACCGGTTCGGATTACGGTTTTTGCGTCTACCATGGCCCCATCGCGGCATTGGCATCCGAATACATCCCATCTGCTCGCGTAGAGGATATCAGCGGACAGTATTTTGATTCTGTTATCGCAGCCCTGGACCGGGGCTATCCCGTTTGGGTCGTCACCACGACTACCTTCCTGCCTGATGATGAATTGGAAGTTTGGCAAACGCCGACAGGTCCCGTCAACATCAGCTACATCATGCACAGCGTTGTGGTCGTCGGGTATAGCGCCGAGAGTCTGTACATCAATAATCCTTATGGACAAAAGGATCAGGAAATCGACCGGCAAAACTTCATCCTCGCATGGGAACAGATGGGCAAACAAGCCGTCTATATCGCAGCCGGGACGCCCGATCAGACGAAAATGCAGACCACAGAATAGGGTTCAACGCTCACATCGCGAAAATCAATCCCTAAAGGGTAATTACTGAAGGGTGAAACTCTCTGAGTCAATGTGTTTGAAAATTCGAATCCTGGGCATTTTTATAGTACATAAGTGCCTTTTTCATGACAATACAGCAAAAAGCCAGCCACAACGATCGCATGGATCATTGTGGCTGGCTTTTGATTCGCAGATATGGAATCTATTTTTTTTCATCCTCGTGCATCTTGCGGATCAATTCATCGATTTTGCTGCCATAAGCCACCGATTCATCACGTTTAAAAATCAATTCCGGTGTCTTGTAAAGTGACAGACGCGTGCCAAGTTCTTTGCGGACAAGGCCAGTCGCCTTATCCAAACCTTGTTGCGTTTTTTCGCGATCGCTGGCAAGTTCCGACAATGTGCTGTAATAGATGGTTGCTTGCTGCAAATCTCCGGTGATTTCCACATCGGTGATGTTTACATTCGCAACACGCGGGTCCTTTACACGCTTAGCCAAAATATCATTCACTTCGCGTTGTATTTCTTGTCTTATTCTTCCGGCTCTGAAATTAGCCATTTCGGTTCACCTCTCAATAGGTCGATTGCTGCAGTGCTTTATTTCTTGATTTCCACCATATGGTACGCTTCGATGACGTCATCGATGCGGATATCGTTGTAATCTTCGATCATCACACCACATTCGAAGCCTTTTTTAACTTCTTTGGCATCATCCTTGAATCGCTTCAAGCTGGCAAGTTTGCCGTCAAAGATGACGATGTTGTCACGGATGATACGGATACTGCTGTTTCTGCCGATGTAACCATCAGTTACGAACGCTCCACCGATTGTGCCGACTTTAGATACTTTATAAGTCTCACGGATAAGCGCTTGGCCTGTTACTTGCTCTTCGAATTCAGGATCCAACATCCCTTTCATCGCTGTTTCGATTTCATCGATGGCGTTGTAGATGATGCGGTGCAGACGGATGTCCACATTTTCGCTTTCTGCTTGGATCTTCGCTTGAGGAGTCGGGCGAACGTTGAAACCGATCATGATCGCATTGCTGGCTGCAGCCAAAGTAACATCACTTTCGTTGATCGCTCCAGCTGCTGAGTGGACGATTTTGACGCGTACACCCTCAACCTCGATTTTTTGCAAGCTTGCGGCCAATGCTTCAACCGAACCTTGTACGTCAGCTTTAATGATGACGTTGACTTCCTTCAGCTCTCCGTCTTTCAAACTGGAGAACAAGTTGTCCAGGGTTACGCGGTTTTGCGTTGAACGTTGTTCCATGAGGGCACGTTTCGCACGTTCTTCACCTGCTTGACGCGCAGTCTTCTCATCTTCAAAGACGACAAAGTGATCGCCGGCTTGCGGTGCTGCATTCAAACCTGTGATTTCGACCGGCATTGCAGGTCCAGCTGTTTTTACGCGTCTGCCTTGATCGTTGGTCATTACACGGACACGGCCATGCGTATTACCGACTACGATCGGATCGCCGATTTTCAAAGTACCTGACTGCACCAAGACGGTAGCGATCGGGCCTTTGGATTTATCCAAACGGGCTTCGATGACGGAACCGATCGCTAAACGATTCGGATTAGCTTTCAATTCCTGTACTTCAGCAACCAACAGGATCATTTCCAACAATTCATCGATTCCTTGTCCGAACTTAGCCGAGATGTTGACGAAAATTGTTTCGCCGCCCCAAGCTTCAGGAACCAACCCTTGATCGGACAGTTCCTGCATAACGCGGTCCGGATTTGCTGTCGGTTTATCGATTTTATTAACGGCAACAATGATAGGAACATCAGCAGCTTTCGCATGGTTGATGGCTTCGATTGTTTGCGGCATCACACCGTCGTCAGCTGCGACAACGATGATCGTGATATCTGTGACATCCGCTCCGCGGGCACGCATCGTCGTGAAGGCAGCATGTCCTGGGGTATCCAAGAACGTGATCGGTTTGCCGTCGATTTTAACCTGATAAGCTCCGATATGCTGCGTGATTCCGCCTGCTTCGGTTTGGATTACGTTCGTGTTGCGCAATGAGTCCAAAAGCGTCGTTTTACCATGATCGACGTGCCCCATGATTGTGACAACAGGTGGTCTTGAAACTAATTCTTCCGGATTTTCTTCCATTTCGAAATAGCTGTCCAAATCGGAAATATCCTGAACGATTTTTTCTTCGGCTTCGATGCCATAATCGGCAGCCAACAATTCCAAAGCATCTTTTCCTAATGCTTGGTTTTGTGTGACCATGATGCCCATCAGGAATAATTTCTTGATGATTTCAGCTGGTTCACGGTGCAACTTTTTGGCAACTTCCATTACATTCATGCCATCTGTATAGACGAAAGTTTCCGGTAACTCGCGGAATTTGCGTGGAGGCACTGCAGGTCCTTGCTTAGTTGTGCCTTTTTTGAACTTCGACCGTTTGTTTTTGTTGTAGGGATTGTTGCCTCTCCCTTGATTTCCTTGGCTGCGCGGATTGGAACCGCCTGAATTTTGGCCGTATGATGGACGGTTTGATTTGGCTGGCGCATTGGTAGTAGTATTAGTGTTTGCAGTTTTCTGCACTGGTTTGTCATTTGATTTGTTTGGCGAAACAGAGTCAACTCGATTCATTTTAGTATTTGGACGATTTTGTCCAGCTTGGCTTGTGGCTTGCGCCGGCCGATTTGTATTCTTTTCTGAAACATTTCTTGCTTGTCCTTTATTTTCGGAACCGTTTTTTTGATTCGGAGAAGGATTCGATGGTTTATTTTTCATGTCTGTGTTTTTCCTCAGTTCACTCTTATCAGTAGGTTTATGTGTTCCAGTTGCAGGCGCTTTTTTGTTGTCTGCTGGTTGCTTTTTCTGTGTCGCATTGGACTGCGGTGCACTTGGCTTGGCAACCTGATTTCCAGCAGCGGAAGAGATGGATTGGTTCAACTTTTTGATGTCTCCGTCTTCCATGGTTGACATATGGCTATGATAATCGATCCCCAATTGTTTTGCTTTATCCAACACCGTTTTGCTTGATATCTTGTGTTCTTTTGCATACTCGTAGACACGTTTTTTTTCCATGTCATCACCTTCCTTATCTCATTACTTTGTTCCTTTCAGCCGCATGAAACTTTTGGCGAATCCTCTATCGGTCAAGGCGCAAATGGAACGGGACTTGCCTATTGCTTGACTGATTTGTTCCGAAGTGAAATGCACCAGGAACGGGACTTCATAATAGCGGCATTTGTTTTCTAATTTTTCTTTGGTGTTATCGCTGCAGTCAGTCGCACAAAGGACGAAGACTGCTTCATTTTTTTGGATGGACTTGATGGTCATTTCTTCACCTGTGATCAATTTGCCGGCGCGCAATGCCAAGCCCAGCAAATTCAACATCTTGTCTTCAGGTGTCATAATAAGCTCCTTGCTTTTTGGTGTTCAACGTAATCGAATAACTCCTGATAGAACGCATCACTGATCGCGGTCTCAAGGTGTTTGTCCAAAAGGTGTTGTTTCCAAGCCTTCTGCACCAATGCAGGTTCCAGAGAGACATAGGCTCCACGGCCATTCATGCGGCCGGTTGGGTCAATGGCAACTTCACCTGCTTGATTTTTTACGATGCGGACCAATTCTTTTTTTGGTTTCATCTCATTGGAGACGATACATTTCCTCATCGGAATTTTTCTTGTCTTCATAAACCTTCACCTCACTGATTAGTCTTGATAGTCCTCTGCTAATTCATCATAGCTTTGTTCCGGATCTGTCTCGACTTCCGAGATCAGTTGCTCTACATCTTCAGGATCAAGGATTTTTTCATCGTTTTCGTATTCTTCCGTATAATCCGTATCTTCCGCCGGGACTGTGATGTCATCAGCGACTTCTTCAGCCGTGAAAATCTTATCCAAGCCTGCAAAAGAATGAAGCGTATCAGCATCTTCTTCATCGGATGCAACTTTTTGAGCACCAGATTCCATCAATAGCTTATTATACTCCGTTTCGGACTTGATATCGATTTTATAGCCTGTCAATTTGGCCGCTAAGCGAGCATTTTGACCTTTTTTACCGATTGCCAATGATAGTTGGTAATCCGGAACGATGACTGTGCAACTGCCGTCTGCTTGATGGAAATCGACATTGACGACTTGTGCCGGATTCAGTGCATTTCCGATATAGATCGACGGATCTTCATTCCATTCAACGATATCCATATTTTCTCCGCGCAATTCGTTGACGATCGCTTGGACACGTTGGCCTCTCGGTCCTACGCAAGTTCCGACAGGATCGACGTTCTTATCGCGGGAGCGCACGGCAACCTTGGAACGGTCCCCTGCTTCACGTGCGATCGAAACGATTTCGACTACGCCATCGAAGATTTCAGGAACTTCCTGTTCAAACAATCTCTTCAGCAAGTCGGGATGACTGCGGCTGACAAAAACTTGCGGCCCTTTTGATGTGTTTTCGACTTTTGTGACGTACACTTTGATGCGGTCGTGCGGCTGGAACGTTTCATTCGGAATCTGCTCCTGCTTGGACAAAACAGCCTCAATTTTCCCAAGACTCACATAAATATAGCGGCTGTCCATTCTTTCGACAACGCCCGTCAAAATATCATTCTCATAAGCGATGAATTGATTGTAGACGATGCTGCGCTCCGCTTCACGGATACGTTGCATGATGACTTGTTTGGCTGTCTGAGCGGCAATCCGTCCAAAATCTTTAGGAGTGACCTCAAAACGGATCTTATCGCCTAATTCGTATGCCTTGTTGATCTGCAGAGCATCCTCCAGGCTGACTTCCAAAGTCGAATCGAACACCATATCCACTACTTCTTTAACAGCGTAGACATGGATGTCTCCTTTTTTAGTATCGAATTCCACTTCGACGTTTTGGGCCTGTCCGTAATTGCGTTTGTATGCAGACACAAGCGCAGCTTCCAACGCACTGATGACAATCTCTTTTGAAATACCTTTGTCTTTTTCCAACACTTCAAGAGCACTTAACATTTCTTTGCTCATATTACTTGTTCACTCCTATCTCAAAAAATGATTAAAATTGGATAGCCAATCTTGCGTTTGCGATCTGTTTTCTTTCGATTTCGATATCTTTTGTTCTGGTTTTGATTCTGATCGTCAATACGACGGAGTCATCGTTTACTTCCTTCAACGTTCCTTCGTAGAATTTCTCACCATCAATCGCCTGATAGAAGGACAGATGCACGTATTTACCGATGGCATTCTGCATATCTGCTTCAGTCTTTAATGGACGCTCTGCGCCTGGCGAGGACACCTCCAGGAAATACGCCTGAGGGATCGGATCCGGATCGATGGCATCCAATGCTTCACTGACTTTTTCGCTGATCAATGCGCACTCTTCGATATCGATGCCGCCTGGTTTGTCTATATAGATTCTGAGAAACCAGTTTTTCCCTTCCTTCAAAAACTCCATATCCACTAATTCTAAATTCTGTTCATCAACTATTGGTTGAACCACTACTCGAACTTCATCTACTACACGACTCACAGAAATCCTCCTTTATCAATCCTACACCACTGTCTTACATTGGCTGACTGCGTAAAAAGAGTGAGCGTTTCCGCTCACTCCATCCGACGACTTATTCTTTTATAATCATACACCATTGTGTCAGTAAATGCAAGGACTTACCAATCTAAAGGCTTTGGAATAGCCTTCCTCTAAAAATCAAATAAAGAAAGTTGATTTTCATCGGGTAAGTTTTTCAACACTCCGTTTTCATTCATGTAATCGATGATCGTTTTCGAAACCTTCCCTCTCGTCGCCAGATCCTCTTTGGAAAGGAACGGTTGGGCTTCCCTCGCTTGAACGATCTGGTTCGCCACGTTGCCGCCTAATCCTGGGATGGCCCGGAACGGCGCAATCAGTGCGTCCCCCTCGATCACGAAATTATTGGCGTGCGATTTATCAAGATCGACCATCTTGAAGTTGAAGCCGCGCTCCACCATCTCGTTCGCCAATTCAAGGACGGTCAACAAACTTTTTTCCTTGACCGACGCTTCCAAACCCTTGTCCATGATTTCTTTCATGCGGGTCTTGATCATTTCTTTCCCTTGCGTCATCGCAACCAAATCAAAATCCTGCGCGCGCACGGAGAAGAAGGCGCAGTAATAACGGATCGGCTGGTGCACTTTGAAATAAGCAACACGCAAAGCCATCAATACGTACGCAGCCGCATGGGCTTTCGGGAACATGTATTTGATCTTCAGGCACGACTGGATATACCATTCAGGTATTTCCTTCGCCCGCATCTCCGCTTGCCAGTCATCAGGGATCCCCTTCCCTTTACGGACACTCTCCATGATTTTGAAGGCCAGTCCGTCATCCATACCGTGATGGATCAGATAGACCATGATGTCATCACGACAGCCGATAACGTCCGCCAACGGGATGTTGTTCTCGCGGATGAGCGTTTCGGCATTGCCCAGATAAACGTCCGTACCGTGGGAAAGGCCCGAAATCTGCAGCAATTCCGCAAAGGTGTTCGGGCTCGTCTGCTCTAGCATCCCACGGACAAAGCGCGTCCCGAATTCAGGGATTCCGAGTGTTCCGGTTTTGCTGAATATCTGCTCCGGCGTGATCCCCAACACTTCGGTACCGCCGAAAATCTTCATGACATCCGGATCGTTGGGCGGGATTGTCTGCGGATCGATTCCGGACAGATCCTGCAGCATCCGGATTACGGTCGGATCATCGTGTCCAAGTATATCCAATTTCAGCACGTTATCATGGATGGAGTGGAAGTCGAAGTGGGTCGTTTTCCACTCAGAGTCCTGCGCATCGGCCGGGAACTGGATCGGTGTGAAATCATAGACATCCATATAGTCCGGAATGACGATGATGCCGCCGGGATGCTGTCCGGTCGTCCGTTTCACGCCCGTGCAGCCTTTTGCCAACCTGTCGATTTCCGCCGATGAGAATCTGAAGTTGTGGTCCCGCTCGTAGGCTTTCACATACCCATAAGCTGTCTTGTCCGCAACCGTGCCTATCGTTCCGGCCCGGTACACATACTCCTCGCCGAAGAGCTCTTTCGTGTAGGCATGGGCCTGTGCTTGGTATTCCCCTGAGAAGTTCAAGTCGATATCGGGAACTTTGTCTCCGTAGAAACCAAGGAAAGTTTCGAAAGGTATGTCGTGCCCATCGCGGTCCATGTCTGTTCCGCATTTCGGACAATCCTTTTTCTCCAGATCGTACCCGGAACCGATCGATCCGTCTTCATAGAAATAGGAATATTTGCATTCCGGGCAGCGGTAATGCGGCGGCAAAGGATTGACTTCCGTTATCCCGGTCATGGTGGCTACAAAACTTGAACCGACCGAGCCCCGGGACCCTACCAGGTAACCGTCCTGGTTGCTTTTCAGCACCAGTTTTTGGGAAATCAGATAGATGACCGAGAAGCCGTTGCCGATGATCGAGTTGAGCTCTTTCTCCAGCCTTTTTTCGACCAGTTCAGGGAGTTCTTCGCCATAGAGACGTTTTGCTTCATCATAAGAAAGTCGCGTGACCTCCTCGTTCGCCCCCTCCATGTTCGGCGTATACAATTGGTCCTTGATCGGGACAATCACTTCAATGCTGTCGGCAATTTTTTGGGTGTTGTACACGACGATTTCCTTGGCTTTTTCTTTGCCGAGGAAGGAGAAACAGTCCAACATCTCATCAGTCGTCCGGAAATGGGCTTCCGGCATGTGCAGGACTTTCCCTTGGTTCACCTTCAAAGATCCGATCAATATTTCCCGGTAGATGGCGTCCTCCTTGTTCAGGTAATGGACATTCCCGGTTGCGACGACCGTTTTGCCCAGTTCATCCCCAATGGCGACAATTTGGGTGATGATCTCTTCCAGATCGCTTTCATTCTTGACCAGTTCCTTCGTGATGAGCGGGGCGTAGACTTCTTTCGGCATGACTTCGATGTAATCATAGAACTTGGCTTTCGCTTTTGCTGCTTCCGCCCCTTTTTGCATCATCGCCTCAAATATCTCGCCTTCGCTGCAGGCAGAACCGATCAATAAGTTTTCCCGGCTAGCTTGCAGGACGCTGCGCGGAAGGCGCGGTGTCCGGTAATAATAATCGATGTTCGAAGCAGAAATGATTTTGAACAGGTCCTTCAGCCCATCCTGGTTTTTTGCCAAAATCGTTGCATGGAAAGGCCGGGCCCGTTTGTATGAATCGCCACCGCCTATGTATTTGTTGAGCTCATCATGAAACAGGATGTTGTGCTCCTCGCGCGCTTCTTTCAGGAATATCCAGCAGAGCGCCCCGGTTGTTTCGGAATCGTAAACGGCACGGTGATGCTGCTCCAAGCCTACTCCATAGCGTTTCGCCAACGTATTCAAACGATGGGATTTCAATTGGGGATGCAAGAAACGGGACATCTCCAAAGTGTCGATCACCGGTTGCGGGGCCTCTGCCATGCCGTAGCGTTCATAGCTGTTGTTCAGGAAGCCCATGTCAAAACTGGCATTGTGGGCTACGAGAATGGTTCCCTCAGCGAATGCGGCGAATTCCTCGAGCACCGTTTTTTCCGGTTTGGAATCGCGCACCATGTCATCGGTTATTCCGGTCAATTGGATGGTAGTCTGCGATAATGGATGGCCAGGATTGATGAATTCTTCGAATGTCGCGATGACATTGCCTTTGTACATCTTTACGGCAGCCAGCTCGATGATCGTGTCGTACACTGCCGACAATCCAGTCGTTTCCACGTCGAATACGACATAGGTCGCTTCGCTGAGATCCTCATGGACCGGATTATAGGCTATCGGAACGCCATCATCGACAACGTATGCTTCAATTCCGTACAGTATTTTAACATTGTTCGCTTTTCCGGCTGCGTGGGCATCGGGGTAGCCTTGCGCAGCTGCATGGTCAGTCAGAGCGATGGCTTTGTGTCCCCATTTCGCTGCTTGTTTGACAAAATCACCGATGCCGTTGGTGGCATCCATCTGACTCATGTTTGAATGCAGATGCAATTCCACCCTTTTTTCGTCTTCGGGCGCACGATCTTTCCGTTCCGCATGAGCCACCTCGTTCACGTCCCGGGCATTCACAACCAAATCACGCATAAACGTGTCTTCTTGGACACTTCCGCGTACGCGCACCCAGATGCCTTTTTTGACCAGCTCGAAGTTTTGTTCATCTGTTTCATTCGAAGAGAACAGCTTAACCGAAAACGAGGAAGTGTAATCCGTCATTTTGAATACAAGCAGTTTTCGGCCGGAGCGCAGTTCACGGATTTCGCTGTCAAAAATATAGCCTTCAATGACCACGGAGCGCTCTTCTTCGGTGATTGAAGCCATCTGCTTGATTTCTTCCTTGCCGGAAATTTGTCTGCCGATCAACAAAGGGCCGTTGCTGCCTGCTTTAGATTGAGAACCGTCACTGCGCTGTCTTTCCTGTTGGTTTTGTTTGATGGCTTCTTCTGCTTGTTTGACCAGCATTTCATCCTGCTCTTGTTTCCTTGCCAGATACTGTGCCATTCTGGCTTCGGAGGCTGCCTCGTCCACTTCAATCGTGATTTGGAAACTTGGAAATCCCAAGACCAGGTAGTTCTGTTGGATCACGGATAAGTAGTTATCCGCCAAATGATTTTTGGTGATCTCGTTTTCAACATTGATCACGACTTTGTTGTCCAGGACAACTGGCGTATGCTTGGCAAACAGACTCTGAACCAGCGGAGAGGATATGTTGCTGCGCTGGACGACCGTTTCCCAATAATCAAGAATGCTCTCGTTCGTCAAAATCGGTTTCCTTGTTTTGATCTGAAAATCGATCGTGGCGATGGATTGGAATTTTATTTTCATGTGGTTCATCAAAGCATTGAACACTTCGAAAGGCAGGACGTTATCAAAAACGAACTGGAATGACCATAATTTGGATTTTTTATGCACGATGACCCGTTCGATTTCCCCGCTTTCAAAATACGGCAGATACTCCGGTTGGTGATGCAGATTTATCTGTTCCAGCATCTGCTGGAACAATTCATGTTTCGATAATGCCATTTGATCTCTCCTTCTCAACTAACAAACAAAAAGATCCAAAGAATGAACTTTCCTTTCTTTGAATCTTCCTATTTTCTTTCTATCATTGGCCAAAGAAAAATCTTTGAATATCATTCCAAGTGACGATGACCATCAGCAAGAGCAGAAGTCCCATTCCGACAGCTGTGATGATGCCTTCCTTCTCCGGATCCAGTGGCTTGCCTCTGATTCCTTCCACTACGTTCAGCAGCAGTTTTCCGCCATCCAAAGCCGGAATCGGCAACAGATTCACGACACCAAGGTTGATGCTCAAGTAAGCCAGGAAACTGAGCACGCTAAGAAAGCCATAATCAACGACTTGTTCGGTAGCCGCATAGATGGCGACAGGCCCGCCGAATGAATCAGCCTGGAAGCCGGTCCTGAACATGGCGAAGACCAGACCGAAAATGGAAGTGGCGATCACCCAGAACTCTTCGAATCCGTAACTGATTTTAGCCATCAAGGTGCGATCCATAGGGGGAGCGACACCGATCAAGCCATAGTCATTACCTTGCTCATCGGTTTTCGTGTCAGGCGTGACGAGGACATCACGTGCTTCCTGGCCGTCTGTCACGACTGTAAGTGTGATTTCGTTGCCCGGATTAGCTTGGATGGACGCAACCAGTTCCGGCCAATCGGCGATTTCCTCGCCATTCACAGCCAGCACTTCGTCATCCACCCGTAATCCGGCTGCTTGCGCCGGGCTGTCCGGTTGGATTTCCCCTAGCCGGTTATCGTTGACCGTAACGCCGCCTTGCACGAACGCAATCGTAATGAACACGGCGATACCCAAAATGAAATTATTCATCGGCCCCGCAAAGTTCGTCATCATCCGTTTCAGCAAAGGAGCTGATTGGTATTGCACATCGATGGGAGCGATCTGAACCTCCGTTCCGTCGGTTTCGATGATTGTCGCATCGCGTTTGACCGCATAGGTAACTGGTTCCGAACTTCCCGGAATGATCCCTTTTATGAAGAGTGCGTGTTCCAGATCAGCCTCCAGTAATTCTATCGGAACAGCCTGCAAATGCTGTTTGTTGCTTAAATCTATTTGAGTGACCTGTTGTGCTTCGTCAAGGGATATGTTAAGCGGCATACCGGGTTTCAACTCGGTGTCCTCATCCCCGATGCCGGCCATCCGCACATAACCGCCGATGGGCAG
>OBJT01000322.1_pt1 | contig 12795 bp, 4 predicted proteins | sample 1519861 | NCBI WGS metagenome assembly OBJT01 (sample SAMN02401118, study PRJEB22541) | soil metagenome, isolate JX
GTGCCTCTTCGCCTTCGGCTCCGGGTAAGCGGAAGGCCATGCCGATGATGGCAATTGGCTCGTCAGCGGCCATTCTTTCGGGTTCTTTCGCTGCGTCTGGGCTTGCAGAGAGTTTGCCACTGATGCGCGCTGCCAGCGCTTCTGCGCCAGAGGCTTCATAGAGATCGCTCTCCTGAAGCGTGACGTCATAGTGCTGGCGGATGCGTGCCATCAGTGTCGTTGCACCGAGTGAATCAAGGCCGTAACTGAACAGCGAACGCTGCGGGTCAATGTGACGCGCGGCGACGTTGCCCAATAACTCGGCCACTTGCTGTGTCAGCCAACGTGTTATGTTGCTCTTGGCCTGGGATGACGGCTCTAGCTCAGGTTGTTGCGGCAGCAGACGATGCAGTTGATCCTGCAGCAGTGCCTCACGCAGCGCGCGGCGACGTACTTTACCGCTGGTTGTCCGTAGCAGCGTGCCTTTGCGCAGCGGGATAATTTGCCACGCGGTGAGTTGATGCTCTTCGGCAATGCGCTGCCGTACCGCATCGATAAGCTGAGTCAGCTCTTCTGGCTGTGCACGCTGGCACTCCAGCACCACGACCAGTCGTTCCTCCTCTTGCTCGGTAGCCGGCAGTGAAAAGGCAGCTGCACCATCGCTGACGGCCAGCGGGTGGGCGGCTACCGCAGTGGCTTCGATATCATTTGGGTAATGGCACTCTCCACGAATGATAATGCTGTCTTTCAGTCTTCCAGTGATAAACAGCTGTCCCTGGTGCAGGAATCCCAGGTCGCCAGTACGCAGCCAGTGATGATTATCACCTGCTACTCTGGCCTGAAAGGTGTGCTGCGTTTCTGCATCACGCTGCCAGTAACCCCCGGCTACGGCTGCACCGCTGAGCCAGATTTCACCCACTTGATTCTGACCGCAGAAACGCGCTTCTTCAGGCTGCACAATACGCAACTGCTGTTGACCAAAATCGTTGCCGCAGCCGACGTAACGGCGCGTATTCGGGCCAGGAGCGGCATGGATAATGACCTCATTGCGCAGCAGCGCGTCGCGGTCAACATCCAGTAACACCGGCTCTGGTGCGCGATTGCCCGCAGCGATCAGTGTGGCTTCCGCAAGGCCATAGGAGGGCTTAATGGCGGAGAGCGCCAGACCGCAGTCAGCGAAGCGCTGCCAGAAATTCATCATCTGTTGCGCTGAAACCGGCTCTGCAGACGGCACCAGACTCTTAACGCTGCTGAGATCAATTTGGGTCAGGCGATGCGGTTCTCGCTCGGCGGCGTCAAGGCAGCGCTGCAGGGCAAAATTAGGGCAGGGCAAAACCGTCGCGCGATATTCACTGGCCAGTTCCAGCCAGCGAAGCGGGTCTTGCACAAAGGCGACCGGCGGCAGATACAGCGCAGTGTTGCCATACACCAACGGCGAGAGGATGCCCATGATCAGGCCCATATCGTGATAAAGCGGCAACCAACTTGCTACCACACAGGCTTCATCAGGTAGGGTCAGACAGGTAAGGAACTCAAGGTTGGCCAGCAGGTTGGCATGGCGATTAATGACCCCTTTAGGCTCACCCGTTGAACCAGAGGTGTATTGCAGAAACGCCAGCGTGGCCCCCGTTAGATTGGGGGCAACGTAGCTTAGGTTCTCGGAGAGTATTTCTTCATCGGTTAACACGCAGCTGAGCTTGAATTTGGCGGTAAACGCTTGCAAAGCCTCAGCTGAATCTTGGGCGATATCGCGCCCGGTGAGAATCATCTGTGGCTGACAGTCCTCTGCTATTGCTTCCAGTTTCCCCAGCACACGTTTAACGCGAGCGGCGCCAGAGAGGTTGACCGGTACCGCGACGATCCCAGCGTAGAAACAGCCCAGCAACGAAATGACATAGTCAAGTCCAGAGGGATGAAGAATCAGCGCCATTGCGCCGGGTTCAGCCTGCTGCTGAAGTCTGGCGGCCAGTGTTCGCGCCTGGGATGCAACTTCAGCAAAGGTCAGCGATTGCATCTGACCGTCGAGAGAGAGAAAACGCAGTGCGGGGCGATTCGGCGTTTTCTTCGCATGCTGATCGATCGCTGCCGTCAGCGTGTTCCAGCCATAGCTTTTCTGGCGTTGCTCAGCCATTGTAACCTCAAACGTTAAGCGTTTATTAATATTCCCGCTCACGTCGCACCAGCAAACAAATCAACCCTGCCAAAACACGGACTAAAAACTGGGTGATAAAACCCAGAAAAGGTAAGGATAATGATGATTTATCGTAAAATTTTCAGTTGCAACCGTAAATAGAATGATTATCATTTGCAACATTATAAATAATTAAATTTGAAAATTGCATAAACAATCCTAATGAAACCCTACGATGTGAGAGGTTAATTCTCACGCGTTTCTATGGCTGGAGCCGTTATGAATGGGGAAAGAGTTGCGAATGAAAGGGTGTTGGCGCTGATCGCCAGCCAAAAAAATCAGGGTGATTGCGATGTGTTGCTGCTGCACTGTGATGCGATATCGACAACCTGTGCAGTTCGAGAACAGTTGCGTCAGCAGGCGACACGTTACACTCGTGCCGTCAGTTCACGCTTGGCACAACTGACCCTGCGTAAACGCGAACCGGAGGCCGATTGGCAACAGGTTGATATTCATAACGCGCTTTCGCGGCAGCGCATCAGTCAACCGGGGTTCGATTGGGTGATTCTGCCCAATTCTGCCAGTGAAACCCTCTTGTGGCGCGATGTGCTCAAGCCGGGTGGCTGGCTGCTGTATGACAACGGCGACGACTGGCTATGCTGGCGCAATGAGCGTGGCAGTGAACCTTTTCCCCTTACCGACATTCAGCACGCCTATTGGCTTGGCCGCACGCATACGCTGGCGTTGGGCGGCATCAGTTGTCATGTGTGCTTTGAGTGGCGAATCGATAATTTCGATATTGCACGCTTCGAGCAGGCCTGGAATAAAGTTATTACCCGCCACGCCATGATGCGCGCCTGCGTCAACGATGATGGTTTGCAACAGATCCTGCCTGAGGTGCCCTGGTATCCTATCCGCGTCAGTGACTGGCGCGGCGATGTCCCTTCTGTGCAACAGCAAAAGTTACTGGAAAAACGTGGCCTATTGAGTGAGCAAGTACTTGATGCCAGCTGTTGGCCGCTGTTTGACTTGCAGGCTACGCATTTGAGCGACCGTGAAACCAGAGTGCATCTGGATCTCGACCTGCTGACTTTTGATGTGCAAAGTTTTCACATCGTACTGGCGGAACTGGAGAGTAATTATCATCAGCCTGAGCGTCAATTACCGCCGCTAAGCTGGACTTTCCGCGACTATCAGTTGGCAGAGGTTCGTGATAAGGCGTCCCTTAACTGGCGTAATGACCGTGATTGGTGGCAGGCAAGGCTGGATGAAATTTCACCTGCGCCGATTTTGCCGCTGGCTTGCCAGCCAGACCAGTTAACTAAACCAGAATTTCGCCGCTTACAGCGCCGTGTCGACAGCCAACATTGGCAGCGTCTCACACAGCATGCCGCACAGGTCGGTGTCACATCTTCAGCGATGTTGCTGGCTGTGTTCAGCGAAGTGTTAACGGGCTGGGCGGAGTCAGGGCGTTTCACCCTGAACCTGACGCACTTTAATCGCCATCCCTGGCATGCGGATGTCGCTGAGATGGTCGGCGACTTTACCGCCGTGCTGCTGCTGAGTGTGGATTGCAGCCAGAGCATGCCGTTTGCTGAACGCGCGCAGCGCATTCAACAGGCGTTACGTGAGCGACTGGCCCACAGCCGTTTCGGTGGCATCGATCTGTTACGTGAAAAAGCTAAACGTGACAGTCTTAGTGAAAGCACGTTAATGCCTGTGGTTTTCACCAGTTTGCTGGGAATGGATCTCGACCGTCTGGTGGAAGGGGCCAATCTGCTTGGCGAACCGGAGTGGCTATACACGGCTACGCCACAAGTATGGCTTGACCATCAGGTGATGGTGCGCAAAGGCACGCTGGAATATAACTGGATTGTGATTGATAACCTGTTCCCTGCAGGCATGATTGACGAAATGTTCGCGGTATACGGGGAGCGACTCGATGCACTGTGTGACGCTGCAAACTGGCAGCAGCCACTGGGCAATCTCCTGTCATCGCGGCAAGCGGTGATACGTCAGCAGGTGAACCACACCAATCAGCCTTTGACCCTGAAGCCGCTCCATGCCGGCTTCTTCCAACAGGCAGAACAGCGACCGAATGCCTGTGCACTGATCACTGCGAAGGGCAGTCTTAGCTATGCTGAACTGGCCCAAAAAGCATTGCAAGTCGCCGCTGCGTTGCGCCCATTCGACGTCGAAAATCATTCGGTGGTGGTGTCATTGCCGAAAAGTGCCGAGCAAATTATCGCCGCCTTGGGTGTAATGGCCGCCGGCGCGATTCTGGTGCCGGCGGCTGCTGACTGGCCACGTGCTCGACTGTTGCAGGTTATCAACAATGCGGAGGCGAGAGCGGCCATTCTTGCTGACATCGATCCTTTGCTAGCCACTGAAGTTCCAGTACTGATCCTTGAAGATCTTCCAACCGCTCAGTCGGCACCGCTCATGCCGCCTCTCGATCAACTGGCTTACATTATCTACACCTCCGGCTCAACGGGCACGCCGAAAGGCGTCGCGATGCAGCATGGCGCGACAGCCAATACGCTGGCTGATCTCTGCCAACGCTTATCGCTAGGGCCAGACGATCGTGTATTTGGTATCTCATCACTGAGTTTCGATCTCGCGATATTCGATCTCTTCGCCACGCTGGACGCCGGAGCAACCTTGGTGTTACCGCATCACACGGCACTGCGTGACGCCAGCGCCTGGCTGGGTCAACTTACCGCGCATCAGGTTACGGTATGGAATTCCGTTCCGGCCTTGATGGCGATGCTGCTGGAGCAAGTCACCGATCAAACGCAGCTAAATTTGCGGGTGATTATGCTTTCGGGCGACTGGTTTAAGCGCGAACTGGCTGAGCGAATCGCCATCGCACTGCCGAAGACGCGCATTCTGGCGCTGGGCGGCGCAACCGAGGCTGCAATCTGGTCGAATCTCATGGATGCCACTCAATGTGATGCGCGTTGGCATGCTGTGCCCTATGGCTATCCCTTAAGTAACCAGCGTTATTACATTTTGGATGAACAGGGACGCGATCGTCCGGCGGGAGTCGCAGGCGATCTCTGTATCGCAGGCGCGGGTCTGGCGCAGGGTTACTGGAGAGACAGTGCGCGCACGGAGCAAGCCTTTTTCTGGTCGCACAGACATCAGCAGCGTCTCTATCGTACGGGTGATTTGGCACGCTATGACGTTAAGGGCTGCATTGAATTCCTCGGGCGTCGTGATCGTCAAATCAAACTTAATGGCTATCGTATTGAGTTGAGCGAGATCGAACAGACGTTGATCTCCCACCCGTCAGTCAGCAACGTTGCGGTGGATATCGTGACGCGTGAGTCCGGCGCTGCACAACTGCTTGCCTGGGTTGTTCCTCACAGTGAAAACGCACATCTACAGAACACGGAGTGGCGTCAGGCGGGAGATGTAGCGGCACAACGGTTACCTTCCGCCACGGAAATTGCGTCACTCGCGGCGTTTCAGGCAGAAAGTGAATCACTGGCACCGCTGATGATCTGGCAGCTGTTGCATGAGATGGCTTTTATTGAATCGGAGGGTTGGATAATCGAAGAGGCGCGTCAGCGGGCCGGTATTGCAGCCTGTTTTGGGCGACTACTGGAGCGCTGGCACAGCATTCTGGAAGAGGAGGGTATTATTGAGCTGCGGGGGCAACGCTGGTTCGCTGCCGAATGTGCGCCCAGCCTGCTTTCGATTGAGCAGCGCATTGATGATGGAAAAACGCGCCTGGGCCGCTGCCTGGCGTGGCACGCTCAGGGGGAAACCTTCCTTCATTGGCTGTTTGCCAGCCAGCACACCATGATCGAAGTGATGCGCGAACCGCGACTGGCGAACAGCCTGCTGTTCCCCGATGGGGAAAGCTCGGTCTCGGAAGCGCTTTATCAACGTAACAAGCTGGCGGACTACCTTGGACATATTTCCGCCACGCTGTTGCAAGCCGCGGTACAAAATAACGAGCAACCGCAGGTGTTAGAGATTGGGGCTGGCATTGGCGGTCTGACCGCCAGTACGCTGCCGGCCTTTAATGCTGCCGGAACGGGACATTACTATCACACTGATGTCAGTCCGTGGTTCTCCCGCTATGCAGAACAACGATTTGGCCAATATAGCGCTTTACGCACCGGTCGTTACGATATTAACCAACCCCTCGATGAGCAAGGCTGGCAACCCGCTGGATTTGATGCGGTACTGGCTGCCAATGTCCTGCATAACGCGCATCGTCTCGATGCCACGCTGAGCGACATCTGGCGATTGTTGAAACCTGGCGGTGCCTTGATTGTGTTGGAAGCGACGCAGGATAAAGCGTTGCAGTGGGTAACGGCCGCTGCCGTGCTGGAGCAGGCGGCAGAGGATCATAGTCAGCAAGACTCACCGCTTTTAGCGCGTGACGTCTGGCACCAGGCATTTCAGCGAAATGGCTTTGTTGAGGTTGGTGAATGGCCACAGGCTGATATGCCACTCGCTTTTGCCGGACAACAAGTGTTTATGGTTCGTCGTCCCGCGGGTGCAACGGATGAAATGACCTTGCAGACCCGCATCCAACAACACCTGCCGAGTTACATGCTACCGGAACAGCTGATTTTTGTGCCACGTATCCCACTGAGTGTGAACGGTAAGCATGATCTCTCGGCTTTGCCGCGGCCCACTTTCGTTAAGAAGGAGAAACAGAGCGTCGCGGGCCGTCCACTGACGCCTGCAGAGACCGAATTGGCGGGCCATTGGCAGGCGCTGTTGAGCATAGAGCAGGTTAATGCTGATGAGGATTTCTTCCGTAGCGGCGGTGATAGCCTACTTGCCACGCAACTCACCGCGCGCCTGAGTCGGCATTACGACATGAAAGTCCCAATCGGTCTGATTTTCTCTCACAGCAAACTGTGTGATATGGCGCAGGCGCTTGAGGCGCTATCGAGCAGAGCGCTGAATTATCCGTTGCTGGCGCTTAACAGTGGCGGTGAACAAACGCTTATCTGCCTGCATGCCAGTGATGGTGACAGCGCGGCTTGGGGGCAAGTGGCGGCACGTTTGCAGCAAGTGCACTGTGTTGGAGTGCAGTCGCCAGGATTCAGCCCTGATGAAAGGCCGTTAAATGATATTTCTGCTCAGGCAAAGCGTGCGTTGCATGCACTGCGTGAAGAGGGATTCAAGATGCCGTGGCATCTGGCGGGTTGGTCGATGGGAGCCGCAGTCGTTATTGAAATGGCTTGGCAGTTACAGTTGGAAGGTGAACACATTGCTTCACTGACGCTGGTCGATCCGCTTCCACCTCAGTCGATGCAAGCCTGTGCGGCGGATGAGTATGGGTTATGGCAGTCGATGGCGAGTCGGGCTCAACAGCAGGAGATTACCGGCTTCGAAGGCATGGATCGCGCGCAGCGACTGAAGGCGTGGCGCAGTGTGTTGTCGGCGGATTTCCAGGGCGATGACCACGCGCTCGAGCGCAGAATTGCGGTCGTTCAGAGTAATGTGCAGGCGATGTGCAAGGCTCCTGTTCGTCAGATCACCGATCTCACCGTCAATATCATCGCGGCTGATACGCGTGCGACGGAGTGGGGTGATAGCTTTGCATGGCTGACACCCCAGTTCCCGCATGGCTGCGTGATTGAGCATATTGCAGATGCAGACCATTGGACATTGTTGACGCGTCCAGAATGCAGCGCTGTGCTGCAACGTATTTGTGGCGGGAGGCCGCGTTGAGTAACGAAGCGCAGGCGCGAAAGCGCGTTTTTTCACTTTATTTACTGATTTTAATTGTTTTTTTGGTGGCGATAATAGGATGGTGGTGGCTGAGTTGGCGTGGCGTTGAACGCACCGATGATGCATTTGTTGATGGTCATATTGCGCAAATTTCTCCGCAGCTTGCGGGGCGGGTCACGTCAATTGAGGTTAAGGATAATCAGCTGGTAAGAAAGGGCGAACTGCTTTTAGTGCTTGATAAACAGGATTATCAAATTGCGCTGCAAAAAGCGCTCGCCACGCGCCAGGTTGATGATGCCAATCTGGCACAGGCAAAGGCGAGTATCAGTGCCGGGCAAGCGACACTGGAGCAGAATCTGGCAAATGTGCAGTTAGCGGAAGCGAATTTAGTGCGCGACCGTAAAGATCATCAACGCTACCTTAACTCCAGGCTGGCGGTGACTGCGAGCGATCTGGATAGCAAAGCCGCGAGTGAAAAGGTCAGCGCGGCCTCACTGCTTGCTGCGCAAAAAAACGCAGATTACAGTCGGGCAGAACTCGATAAACTGAATGCGGCATGGGCGGCCGCACAGGCCACACTGCAGCAGGACGATACCGCTATCGCACAGGCGAAATTACAGCTCAGTTATACCGCGCTGTATGCGCCTTTTGACGGTTACGTGACTCGCCGTGATGTGGAAGTCGGTGATTATGTCTCTGCGGGGACGGTTTTAATGCGGTTGGTGTCTACCGAGAGATGGATAACCGCCAACTTTAAAGAGAACCAACTGCGCTATATGCGTCCGGGTCAACACGTTGAGGTCAGTGTTGATGCTTATCCTGATAAAACGTTTAAGGCACATGTAGACAGTATGCAACGTGCAACGGGCTCGGTATTTAACCTGCTGCCTGCGGAAAATGCGACCGGGAACTACGTCAAAGTGGTGCAGCGTGTTCCGGTGAAGATTGTCTTTGATCCGCCATTACCAAGCGATTCACCGCTGTCTCCGGGAATGTCTGTGGTGCCAGAAGTCGATGTCCGTTGAGGCGTTACCGCGCTCCGCCGCGGGCAAGCACAATCCTTGGTTGATGGCCTGTATCGCGTCTATCGCCACCTTCATGGAGGTGCTGGATACGACGGTAGCCAGTGTCTCGCTTTGGCATATCTCAGCCAGCATGGGTGTGAGTTATCAGGAGGGGTTATGGGTGATCACCAGTTATCTGGTGGCCAATGCATTGGTTCTGCCCATGAGTGGCTGGCTGGCAAACTGGTTTGGTCGTAAACGCTATTACATGGGTAGCGTGGCGCTCTTCACTTTAGCTTCATTGATGTGCAGCGTGGCGCCCACACTGGAGTGGCTGCTGCTGGCGCGCGTGCTACAAGGCATAGGTGGTGGCGGACTGGCCCCCATTGAACAATCCATGTTAGTGGATTCTTTTCATGAAAAAGCGCGCCCCAAAGCGTTTGCACTTTATGGCGTCACCATTCTTTTTGCCCCGGCAATCGGTCCTTTAGTGGGTGGCGTGATTACCGATGCGTTGAGCTGGCACTGGGTGTTTTTGATTAACGTGCCGATTGGCATGCTTTCACTCTTCCTCTCCTGGCGTTTTATCGACGAGCCGCCGCTACTGCAGCAGGAACGACACGCACGTCGTCAGCGCGGAATACAGCTTGATTGGCAAGGGGTGTCATTAGCCGTCATAGGATTCGCTTCATTGCAACTTTGCCTCGATCGATTCGAGCGTTACGATGGATTTTCTTCCCCTTTCATTATTGCAACCGCTCTGATTGCACTCGTTTGTCTGAGTTTTTTACCGCTGTGGGAGTGGTTTCACCCCGCACCCATTGTCGATGTCAAACTCTTCCGCCATCGAAATTTCGCGCTGGGTGCCGTGTTGATGTTTTTGATTGGTCTGCTGGTCATCAGTACCACACAACTGCTGCCACAAATGACCCAAGAGTTAATGAATTATGATGCATGGACATCAGGACTGACGCTGGGCGCGGGCGGGTTATTCATCTTGTTGTCGATGATGATAACGGGGGCGGTCGCCAGCAAAATGGACCATCAGCAGATATTGGTGGTGATGGGATTAGTGCTGAGCGGCCTGGCGCTGTGGCATTTTTCCACGCTGACGCTGCAGGTCGATTTCTCGACGCTAATGTGGGCGCGGGTACTACAAATGGTAGGCATCCCACTCATATTGATCCCGGTTGCCTCGCTCTCCTACCGCGGGTTGCCCGCAGACAAAAGCAGCGAAGCTTCTGCCATGTCAACGTTGTTGCGTAACCTTGGGGGCAGTATCGGTATTGCCTGGGTGGCTAACGCGTTACATCAGCGAAGCCACCTGCATTATGAGCGTTTAAATGAGGCTGTCACTTTGCATGACAGGTTTTCCGTCAAAACCATGGCGGAAGCCGCGTGGCAGCAGGCCAGCTTTATTGCTTATCTCGATATTTACTGGATGCTAGGGATGATGGCATTCCTGGCCTGCTGGCTTCCGCTCTTGTTTCACAAGACAGTGAAAGTAAATTGACTATCAGCGCGCAGCCGCTCCGACTTCGCGTATTGAATGAATGGCGGCAGGAATCAAGAGTTGAACGCGATGGGACCGATTGGTGAACTTTGCCACGCACGGGTCAGGGTAGGGTAAACCATTAATCTGCACGCCAGTTTTGAAGTCCGGCGTGCAGGTTTCACTGTTAAGCGAATCGTTTCCTGGGATTAGAAGCGATAGTTCGCTGATACTGACACGTTTCTCGGCTCGCCGTAAACGGTGTTTCTGCCGACATCAACATTGTAAGTCTTGTCAAAGAGGTTATTCACATTAACCTGCACTGACAGCTGTTTGTTGACCTGGTAACGGCTGAACAAATCAACCAGTGCATAGCTGCCCTGATTTGCATAGATGGTGCTGGCACCATCTGGCCCTGCTGCGTTATCCCACGTATTATTCTGCCAGTTTACGCCCCCTCCAACAGTCAGAGCCTGAAGCATTGGCAAGCGATAGCTGGTGAACAGTTTCAAGGATGTTGTTGGCTGCGTTGTGTTAAGTGCTGCGCCTTCGCCATCGCGGGCGATATAACGCGTGGCGCCGAACGTCATCTGTAAGTTATCCGTGACTGCACCGTTAATTTCAAACTCTACACCCTTACTGACCGTGCCATTTTGCTCATAGTAGGCATAGTCAGTACTGCCCGAGACCAGAGCATAATCAGTAGCACCAAGATGGTCTTGCTCAATTCTGAACACGGCCAACGATGCTGTGATTCGGCTATTGTTCCAGTCGCCTTTGATCCCGGTTTCGTAACTTTTGCCGGTGACAGGAGACAGATAAGCACCACTAGCATTACGGTAGGTTTGAGGTTTGAAGATCGATGTGTAACTCGCATAGGCAGAATAGGTATCATTAATGTCATAAACCAGCCCTGCGTAAGGCGTGACATTATTTTTCTCCATATTTTGCGTTAGCGTATCAGCATTATATTGGGTGTAGCGCGCACCTAATATTAGATTCAATTTATCTGCCAAGGACATACGTGTCGCAAGGTAAGCTGATTTCTGATGGATAGTATTATCTTGAGCTAAACTCTGGTCATCCCAATCAGGTTCTGGATAGTTGCCCCAATCATTAAAGTCACCCACATCTGCTGAGGTGAAACTGGTGGATGAACTGAAATAGCGGTCATTTTGACGCAGGTAAGTGACACCGAACATCAACTCATGTTGACGGCCAAAGAGTTCATAAGGGCCTGAGGCATAGGCATCGAGGGAGTCTTCTTTGCGTTTTGCGGAGTTATATCCTGTGCCGCCTAAAAGGTCATAGCCCGCGTAAGGGCCGATGCCGATTCCGGTAGTTTTATCAAAATACCCATCAATATAAAGCAACTTGCTGTCCATCGTGGCCTCAGTATGCGAGCCACTCAGATTAACCAGCCATCCGTTATCGAATGTGTGTTTTAGGTTTGCAAAGACCTTCTTCGAATCACTGTTGTTGTAAGCCCAGTCTGGAGCGAGATTGGTGCTCCGGCTGTAATTAGTTTTACTTCCATCAAGATAGTAGGTTGGCAAGCCACCCCAGGTTGCGCCCGAAATGTTAGTTTCTTGATAATCGTAACCTAACGAGGCGGTGGTGTTATCGCTCAGATCGGCATCGACAACGCCGTAGAGGAACTTCTTGCGCGTGTGATAGCGGTCGAGCCAGCTGTCACCGTCTTGATAACCGGCAACAACACGAGCGCGTACATTACCTGATTCAGTCAATGGTGCGGAGATATCGCCAACATAACGCTGTGTGTCCCAGCTGCCGTAACTGGCTGATACATTGGCCTGAAATTCTTTACTGTCGGCGTGTTTATGGATCATGTTGATCGACGCTGCAGGGCTGCCAGCGCCTGTCATCAGACCGGTAGCGCCTCTAACAACTTCAATGCGATCGTACACTGCCGTATCTGATAGCGTATCACCGACATTCCACTGCGAATCGATCAGAGTAGGCACACCGTCTATCTGATAATTATCGATCATGAAGCCGCGCGAGTAGAAATTACTCCTGTTTGACCCTGAATTAAATTCTGAGATACCGGTTGTATTCTTGAGCGCATCGTTGAGCGTTACAAGCTTCTGGTCTTCGATGCGCTGCTTGGTAATGACGCTGACAGATTGCGGTGTATCGCGCACAGTGAGGGCCATTTTCGTTGATGCACGCGTAACGGGAACACTGTAGTCCGTATTTGTCGCTTCATTGCTATTATTTTGAGCCGCCGTAACCAGTAAAGTTTGATTTGTATCTGTGCTGGTTTCGGCATTTGCCGCTTGTGCATGAAGAGAGGAGGCGATGACTAAAGCCAGCAATGAAAATGAAAAGACAGGCTGACTGTAATTTTTTAAACGATGGAATTGATTACTGCTTAACGTTGAAAGAGCGGACATCTTGGTTCCCTTGTTAAAGGACAAATTATTTGGAAAGCAACAGGATGATAAATTATTGTTATTGGATGT
>OBJT01000323.1_pt1 | contig 12782 bp, 12 predicted proteins | sample 1519861 | NCBI WGS metagenome assembly OBJT01 (sample SAMN02401118, study PRJEB22541) | soil metagenome, isolate JX
CTATGCAGCTAATAAAAAATTAATCCGGAGTCTTTATGAAAAAACATCTTATCGCCTGTTCTCTGCTTGCCCTGTTTGCCGCTACTGGCGCGCACGCTGCCGACAAACTCCGCATGGGTATCGTGGTGAAAATTGGCGGTATTCCGTGGTTCAACGCCATGGAAGCGGGCATCAAGAGTGAAGCGGCAAAACGCGGCATCGATGCATGGATGGTAGGCCCAACGGCCGCCGACCCGGCACTGCAGGTGCGCGCGATTGAAGATTTGATTGCGCAGAAAGTGGACATCATTGGTGTGGTGCCGAATGACCCGAAAGTGCTGGAGCCGGTGCTGAAACGCGCTCGTGAAGCCGGGATTCAGGTCATTACCCACGAGTCACCGGATCAGAAAGGCGCCAACTGGGACTTCGAACTGGTGGATGCGCCAACGCACGGTATCAACCACATGAAAGCGCTGGCGAAATGCATGCATGAAGAAGGCAAGTACGCCATGTATGTCGGCAGCCTGACAGTGCCGTTGCATCAGCAGTGGACCGATGCCGCACTGAACTACCAGAAAGAACACTACCCGAAAATGCAGATGGTGACCGACAAATTCGGTGTGGGTGAATCACTGGATGACTCGATTCGTACCACCAATGAACTGATGTCTAAGTACCCCGATTTGAAAGGGATCATGGCGTTCGGTTCTCTAAGGCCCAATTGGTGCCGGTCGCGCGGTGATGAACCGTAACAAGATCGACCAAGTCTGCGTGATTGGTGCCTTCAGCCCAGGCCAAGGGGCGTCACTGGTGCAGCGTGGCGCGATCAAAGGCGGCTACATCTGGAATCCGCAAACCGCTGGCGAAGTGTTCGTGCGTATCGCCGACATGATGCAGAAGAAAGAGCCGATCACCGACGGTATGACCATCGACGGTTTGGGCAAGGTGAAAGTTGACGAGGCGACCCACACCATCCTCGGCAACAACACCGAAAGTCTGGACAAAGAAAACCTGCCAAAACTGGTGAAAATGGGGCTGTAATGATGAAAGAGGTGATCCCACAGACGCTGATTGCGCTCGACAATCTGTCGAAAACATTTGGTGGCAACCGCGCACTGAGCGATATCTCGCTGAGCCTGTTGGCTGGCGAAGTGCACTGTCTCGCTGGCACCAACGGCTGTGGCAAAAGCACCTTAATCAAAGTCATTTCCGGGGTGCACGCCCCGGACAGTGGCAGCCGCATTACGTTGGGCGATGGCCCGAGCTTCCCGCGTCTGACTACCCGTCAGGCGCGTGATTTCGGTATCCAGGTTATTTACCAGGATCTGTCTCTCTTCCCGAATTTGAGCGTGGCCGAGAATATCGCCTTCGAGCATAACCTCAATGGCCTACTCGGCTGGCATCGCAAAGCGAAATTGCGCGAAACAGCGACTCGCATCATTGAAGAACTGAACTTCGATCTCGATCTGGATGAAAAGGTTTCAGCACTGTCGATTGCAGCACGTCAGCAAGTGGCCATTTGCCGTGCGCTGGTGGCGGATGCACGTCTGGTTATTATGGATGAACCGACGGCCTCCCTGACTCGCACAGAAGTGAATCAGCTGCTGCGCACCGTGCGTTATCTGAAAGATAAAAATATCTGCGTAGTGTTCGTCAGCCACCGTCTGGATGAAGTTTTAGAGATTTCTGACCGTGTGACGGTGATCCGTGACGGACGCAAAATGGGTTGCTGGCCGGCGAAAGAGATGACGCCACATCACCTCACCGAACTGATGACCGGACTGAAACTCGACTATCAGTTGAAAGCGCCAACCCGCAATGCTGACCGTGCGATCCTGGAAGTGGATAACCTGACGCGCGCCGGACAGTATCACGATGTGAATTTCAAACTGTACCAAGGCGAGGTGCTCGGTCTGTGCGGTCTGCTGGGTTCCGGTCGCACCGAACTGGCGCTGTCGCTGTTTGGCATGACCAAACCGGACAGCGGCAAAATTTGGCTCGACAGCAAACCGGTACGTTTCCGCAGTCACGAAGATGCCATTAAAGCCGGTATCGGTTATGTCTCTGAAGACCGCTTAACGCTGGGTTTAGTTCAGCAACAATCGGTGGCCGATAACATGGTGCTACCGATCCTCGACAAACTGCAAAACCGTTTTCACATCATCGACGAATACCGCAAGAACAAGCTGATCCTGCAATGGATTCAACAGCTCGGCGTGCGCGTGGCCGATCCGAATCTGGCGATCTCTACCCTGTCCGGGGGTAACCAGCAAAAGATCGTACTAGCGAAATGGGTGCTAACGCAGCCGCGCATTTTGATTCTGGACTCGCCGACCGTGGGCGTGGATGTCGGCGCTAAAGCCAGCATCTATCAGCTGATCCACGAGCTGGCGAAAGAGGGTCTGTCGATCATTCTGATTTCCGATGAAGTGCCAGAGGTTTGGTACAACTGCGACCGCATTCTGCACTTCCGTGATGGCACCGTTCATGCCGAATACCAACCCGATACCGTTGAGCAACAACAGCTGGCGGAGGTGATCAATGCCTGATTTTTCTCGTTTACGTCCGCACTCCAGCCAAGGCTGGCTTGCCTGGGTGCTGGTGGCTTTCATCCTGTTCTTCTCTTTGACCAGCGACCAATTCTTAACGGTGCAGAATCTGCTGGATTTGGCGGAAAGCTATGCCGTGACGGGCATCTTCGCGCTTGGGCTGTTTTTGGTGTTGGTCACCGGCGGCATTGATATTTCGTTCGCGGCGGTGGCCTCGGTGGTGCAGTACCTGATTGCCACGCTGTTTGTGCAGTTCCAGTTTGATAACGCCGCACTGAGCATTCTCTTAGCGATTGTATGCGGCACCACATTTGGCGTGATTAACGCCCTGCTGATCACCTCACTGCGCGTGGTGTCGATCATCATCACCATCAGTATGCAGTCGCTGCTGTTTGGTCTGCTGATGTGGGTCACTGGCGGTAAAAGTCTCTATTCGCTACCCGATTGGTGGATCACGCTACGCAGCGTGCTGCCCTTCACCTGGCAAGGCAACAGTTTCCAGGTCGGTTTACCGCTGGCCATCATGCTGGTGATCGCGGGATTGACCGCGCTGCTGCTCAATAAAACCAATCTTGGTCGCCAGTTGTACGCGGTAGGTGGTGATGCCGAATCCGCACGTCGTATCGGGATTCGCGTCGGTCTGATTCACGTCTTCGCTTATGGCTGGCTCGGTGCGATGGCGGCGATCGGCGGCTTGGTGCAGGTGTATCGCATGGGTGAAGTGGTGCCGAATGCCTTAGTCGGTGGGGAGTTGGATGTGTTGGCGGCCACTGTATTAGGCGGAGCGAGCCTGATGGGCGGCAAAGGCACGGTGAGCGGGACGTTGATGGGCGTGTTCCTGATCGCCATCCTGAAGAACGGCCTCAACCTGATTGGTGTCTCCAACTACTTTATGAACATCGTGGTAGGCGGCGTGATCATGGTGGCGATTGCCGTGACTCACTACAAAAAACGTAAAGAAACTGACGTCAGTTTTGTCTGACGGAAGAGGCACTCACATGAAATCACTCTCCTCTCTGCGTCCGGACGGCACCAATATCGGCCTGATGCTACTGATTGCGCTGGCACTGGCGTTGTTTACGGTCATGCTGCCGGGTCGCTTTTTGACTGACTCAACCTTTATGAGCATGGCGTTCCAACTGCCAGAACTGGGATTGCTCACGCTGGCGATGTTTATCGCCATTCTGAGTGGCGGCCTGAACCTGGCAATCATCGCTACCGCCAATCTGACGGCACTGTTCATTGCCTGGACGCTGATGAGCGCCCTGCCCGCTGATGCAGGAACTGGTCAACAACTGCTGTGGCTGTTTATTGCCATCATCGGCGCCATGGTGATCGCCACCTTTATCGGCGTGATTACCGGCGTAATGGTGACGCGTATTGGTGCTCACCCGATTCTGGTGACGCTGGCAACCATGATGACGCTTAACGGCATTGGCATCTGGCTGACCAAAGGTGCGGCGGTCAGTGGTATGCCTTCGATTGTGCAAGCACTGGGTTCCAACACGCTGCTGGGCATGCCGTTACCCCTGTGGGTGTTCCTGATTGCCGCCGCGCTGTTGGCCCTGTTTCTCGGTAAAACGCGCGCCGGTAAATGCATTTATATGGGCGGAAGCAACATTAACGCCACCTGGTTTAGCGGCATCAACACCCACCGCATGGTGATTCTGGTGTACGTGATTTCCAGCCTGCTGTGTGTACTCGCCGGATTAATCATGATGGCGCGCTTCAACTCGGCGCGTATGGGGTACGGCGATGCGTATCTGCTGTTAACGGTACTGGCGATTATTCTCGGCGGCACCGACCCGAACGGTGGCTTTGGCCGCGTGACCGGCGTAGTGCTGGCATTGATTGCGCTGCAAGTGCTCTCTACCGGTTTCAACCTGATGAACATCAGCCAGCACGTCAGTCTGGCGATGTGGGGCGCGGTGCTGATTGTGGTACTGGCCTTCAAACAATTCAAAGCTCGTTTTAATGAACATCGTGCCGTCAAGCTGAGCAAGCTCGCTGCGGCCCTTAACCCTCTGACCGAAAAGAAGGAAGTATAATGCGTATTCAAGTCTCCCCGTCGTTGATGTGTATGAATCTGATGGAGATCAAGCACCAGCTGGAAGTGCTGGACTCCCGCGCAGACTTCCTTCATATCGATATTATGGACGGTCACTACGTTAAGAACATCACGCTGTCGCCGTTCTTTATTGAGCAGATTCGCCCGCACACCAAAGTGGCGCTGGATGTGCACTTGATGGTGGAACAGCCGACCGATTTTATTGATGCGATTGCCAAAGCGGGTGCCGACTACATCTGCCCACATGCCGAAACCATCAACCGCGATGCGTTCCGCGTGATCAACCTGATTCGCAGCCACGGCAAGAAAGTGGGTGTGGTGCTAAACCCAGCCACGCCGGTGTCGTTTATCCATCACTACATTCACTTGCTGGATAAGATCACCGTGATGACGGTGGACCCCGGTTATGCCGGTCAGCCATTTATCCCTGAGATGGTGGCGAAGGTGCAGGAACTGAAAGCACTCAAACAGCAGCATGGCTACAAATATCTGATCGAGATAGACGGCTCCTGCAACACGCGCACTTACAACACCTTAGTCGGTGCCGGTGCAGAAGTGCTTATCGTCGGTACCTCGGGCCTGTTTAACATCCATGATGATTTGGCGACGGCGTGGGATATGATGCGCGACAGCATTGATGAAGCGCAGGGCCTGACCAAGGTGTCCGCATGAAAAAAAGCTGGCTCGGTATCGACATTGGCGGCACCGGCACACGCCTGCAGTTGATGGAAGAAGGACGCATCTGGTCCAGTTTCCGCAAGGTGCCGACGGCCAGCTGGGCGCAGCAGCCCGATGCCCTGACGGCACTCGGGCAGTTAATCAGTGAGACCTTAGAGCAACAACCGGTGAGCGGCGTGATGCTCGGCTTACCGGGCATTCTCAGCCGCGACCGCCAACAAGTCGTCTCGCTGCCCTTTATCCAGGCACTGGATCATCAGCCGGTGGCGGCGATCCTGACAGAACGCCTTGGTGTGCCGGTGGCGATGGATAAGGATGTTAACCACCTGATGATGTGGGACCTGATGCAACTGGAACAGATGCCAGACATCGCTGTGGGCCTCTATCCGGGCACGGGCATGGGGAATAGCCTGTGGATTAACGGCCAGTTTTATCATGGTCAGCATGGCGGTGCGGGTGAACTCGGCCATATTCCCATCGCGGGCAACGATCTGCCCTGCCCATGTGGCAATCGTGGCTGTGCAGAAACGGTGACCTCCGGAAACTGGCTGAGCCTTTGGGCCAAGGCTAACCTGCCGCACACCGACATGTCCGCCCTGTTTACCCAACAGGGTGAGCATCCGGAATTACAGGCTTTCGTGACGCGATTAGCGCAACTGATCGCCACCGAGATGAACATTCTTGATCCCGAATACCTGATTTTGGGAGGCGGGGTCTTAGCGATGGCGGATTTCCCGCTGGCGCAGTTGCGCAGCCAGATTCAGCAGCATCTTCGTCCACCGGCAACGCGTGACAACTTGAAGATCGTGTTCAGTCAGTCCACCGACCATACCGGCTGTCGCGGTGCCTGTTTAGCCGCCGAACGTCTGTTCAGGAGTGCATGATGAAAGGAAAAGTGTGTGTGTTTGGCTCGTTTAACCTCGACGTTGTGGCGGTGATGAACCGTTTTCCAATGCCGGGTGAATCCTTAACCGCCCACAACAGCATGATGGGACCGGGCGGTAAAGGCGCGAATCAGGCAACGGCGGCGCTGCGTGCCGGTGCCCGCGTACACTACATCGGTAAAGTGGGTAACGATGACTTTGGCACTTTTGCCCGTCGTCACCTGGAAAAAACCGGCTTTGATGCCATTACCTTATTCACCTGCAAAGAGAAACCCACTGGCAATGCCCTGATTTATGTGGCGGGTGATGACGCAGAAAACATGATTTCGGTGTTTCCCGGTGCGAATACCACGGTCACTGCTGCTGAGGTCGCGCGGTGCCAGCCGACCGTTGCCGCTGCTGATATTTTGCTGGTGCAGTTAGAGAACAATCTCAGTGCCATTCAGCGCATGATTGATAATGCCCGTGCAGGTGGCACCTTCGTGATTTTAAATCCTGCGCCGTGGCAAAAAGTGAGTGATGCGCTATTGGCGAAGGTGGATTTGCTGACGCCGAACAGTACCGAGGCGATGCAGATTACGGGAGTCAAAGTCACCGATTTTGCCAGCGCGCAACGAGCCGCTGAAGTGCTGCATCGTAAAGGTGCGCGTCAGGTGATTATTACGTTAGGGATGGCAGGCGCACTGCTCTCCAGCGTGGAACAGCAGCCGCTACGCATTCCCCTGTTCCCGGCACAACCGCTGGATACCACCGGTGCAGGTGATGCCTTCAATGGGGCACTGGCCGCGCGACTGGCTTCAGGAGATGCATTGCCGCAGGCCGCACTGTTTGCTTCCGCCTACGCCTCGCTTTGCGTTGAGCGATCGGGTGCGGCGAATTCGATGCCATCCTATGCTGAAGCGCTGGCACGGATGCAGGCGCATCCTGAGTGCGTACCAGAACCGTTAGCCGTTTGCGTATAACTGGCGGCTACAGGGTCGGCATTTATGCCGACCAGGTTCAGCGCCGACTGACTAAGCCTTTAACCAACCGGCAATTTGCGCATGCTGCAACAGCATGATCGCTTTACCGTCGCGGATACGGCCATCTTTTACCATTGCCAACGCTTCCGGGAACGGCAACTCTAAAACGGTAATCTCTTCATCCTCAACACCGCCACCTTCGTGGGTGCGCATCGCATCGCTGTACTCTGCGGCGAAGAAGTGCACGATTTCCGTCACGCCGCCCGGTGACATATAGGCTTCAAACAGCTTTTCCACCGGGCCGACCTCATAACCCGTCTCCTCGACCGCCTCTTTACGGATGCAATCTTCCGGCGTGTCGTTGTCGAGCAGTCCAGCACAGGTTTCAATCAGTTCACCGCTGGCATTGCCATTGACGTAAGTGGCCATTCGGAACTGGCGAATCAGCAACACGGTGTTTTTATCACGGTTGTAAAGCAGGATGGTCGCGCCATTGCCGCGATCATAAACTTCGCGTTTGTGACGCACGACTTCGCCGTTGCTACGGGTCAGTTCGTAGGTGAAATTGCGCAGAATAAAGTAATTATCTGACAGCAACTTGTCTTTGATGATGTTGATCTTTAATGACATGGCCGCTCCACTGCGTAGCTGAGGGAGCCAGAGATAATAGGGGTAAGTAGCGGGGAAAACTATCTGAATTAAATGAACAGGCCTATCGCCATAAAATCGGGGGCTAAATAGCCCCCGGAGAAAGATTGATTGCGATTAGCGCGAGCTGTCTTCCGCCAGCGTCGCCGCCCCATCATCATGATGGTCATGCTCTTTCATTGCTTCAGCATGTACGCGTTTACGTACCCCGAACCAACCTAAGATCAGCACCACGGCAATCAGTGGGATTGAAGCGATGGTGTAAGTACCATTCGGATAATCAAACGCCATCAGCACCAGCACGCTTGCCAGGAACAGCAGGGTCAACCATGAGGTCACTGGCGCCCATGGCAGCTTAAAGCTGACGTCATCGGCTTTGCCTTCTTTAATGGCTTTACGCAGACGCATCTGGCAAACCACGATAAAGGCCCAGGAAGAGATGATACCCAGCGAAGCTACGTTGAGAACGATCTCGAATACCTGTGAAGGCACGTAGTAGTTCAGCACAACGCCCACCACGTAAACCGCAATGGTGACGAGGATACCGGCGTACGGCACCTGCTGTTTGCTCATCTTCGACATAAACTGCGGTGCAGAACCGCCCATCGACATCGAGCGCAAGATACGACCCGTGGAATAGAGGCCAGAGTTGAGGCTCGACAGCGCCGCACTCAGGACCACGATATTCATCACGCTTCCGACGTAAGGCACACCCAGCTTAGAGAAGAAGGTCACAAACGGACTCTGTCCTGCCTGATAAGCGTTCCACGGCAGCAGCAGCACCAGCAGAGCCACTGAACCCACATAGAACAGGCCAATACGCCAGATCACGCTGTTGATGGCCTTTGGCAGCATGGTTTTCGGGTCTTTACACTCCCCTGCAGCCGTCCCCACTAATTCGATGGAAGCAAAGGCAAACACCACCCCTTGCACCAGCACTAACGCAGGCAATAAGCCATGCGGGAACAGGCCGCCGTTATCGGTTATCAGGTGGAAGCCGGTGGTGTTGCCATCCAGCGGTTTGCCACTGCCCAGGAACACCACGCCGACGATCAGGAATACCGCAATCGCTAGCACCTTGATCAGTGCGAACCAGAACTCCATTTCGGCAAACCATTTCACACCGATCATGTTCATGGTACCGACAATCGCTAGTGCGCCGAGGGCAAACACCCACTGCGGCACATCGCCAAATGCGCCCCAGTAGTGCATATAGAGCGCAACTGCGGTGATATCCACAATGCCGGTCATCGCCCAGTTCACGAAGTACATCCAGCCAGCAACATATGACGCTTTTTCCCCAAGGAATTCACGTGCATAAGAAACAAAGCTGCCGCTTGATGGGCGGTGTAACACCAGTTCGCCCAACGCACGAAGAATAAAGAAGGAGAAGATACCGCACACCAGATAAACCAGTGCCAGTGCCGGACCTGCCATCTGCAAGCGCGCGCCCGCACCAAGGAACAGACCGGTACCGATTGCACCGCCAATGGCGATCATTTGTACCTGACGATTACCCATCGCTTTGTGGTAACCGGTGTCGTGGGAATTGAGCCAGCGTCTTTTTGCAGCGCGTTGTTCGGCTGCGGTTTTTTTAGTTGATTTCATAGCTTTCCTGTTTGTCCTGACCATCAATCACCGCGTAACCAAACGTTTGCGTGCGGCGGTGCGAAATGGGGTAAAACCCACTACCGTTGCGGCGGAACGATGTCGCGCGGCAAGCCGGGAAATTACGGCGATGAATCCTACCCGTTCTGCATGAACGAAGCAAAATTTACCGTTTAGTTGCACGAATTGTTTTGTAAGAATCGGTCGCGGTGCACAAAAAAACCGGCCAAGGGATTGGCCGGTAAGGGGTTGGCTACAGGGAGGAACTCACTTTCAACCATTCATTATCAAATGAATGGGGCGGCATAAATGCCGCCACTACAGGGGGATTAACGGTAAATCTCTGCGGTGCCGCTCCACAGGCTGGAATCACCTGGGTTTTGCACGCCAATGACGCGGTAATGGCTGGCGCCCATCTCTTCTGCTTTCTGTGAAAGCTGGCGTGTTGCATCATCCAGTGAGCCGCGTACGCCGCTCACAGAAACAGTTCCGCTGCTTTGCAGATTTTCTGCCTGTTCGGCACTTAATGGCTGAGCAGCAAAGGCGGTGAAACTTGCGGTGGCAAGCAGTGCAGCAGTCAGAATAGCAATGGGTTTCTTCATGAGATGCTCCTGTTGTCGTCCGGAAATAATGTGGTTAGTTACGGGAATAATTATTAACGATGGAATGAAAACCGTGCGCAGCAAGGAGTAAAGGCGCTTAATAGTTCGCCAGCTAAGTGCGATCTCTCCAGGGAAAGGTAAAGAGAAGTGAATTTCTCTGCTAAAAGTAACTTGATGTGACGACTTTGACTCGCCGTGCGCGAGTTGCTGCCTTATAATCCCTCGCTCTTATAAGGGTTATTGCCGTGATTGTACAACGTCCCGTTACCCGCACCATTGCTCGTGCGCTCAGCGCCATTGTGCTGCTGTCGCTATTAACCACCGGGCTGGCGCTGATGACGCTTTCCAGCAGTTTGCGTGATGCCGAAGCGGTGAATGTCGCCGGTTCACTACGCATGCAAATTTATCGTCTCGCCTGGGATAGCACGCGTGATCCCCAGCAGCTCGCGCAACACATTCAGATTTATCAACAAACCTTGAACCTACCGGCGTTACAGCATCTGGAACGTCCCTGGGTGCCGACGGAAGTCGCGAGCCGCTATCGCTACCTGCGCAGCAGCTGGCCGATGTTGCAGCAAATGCTTCAGCCTGGGAACACGCCAGTCTACCAACAACGCGTCGCCAGCTACGTTAGCGAGATCGATCGTTTTGTCCTGGCGCTCCAACATTATGCCGAGCTGAAGATGAATCTGGTGGCAGCCAGTAGCCTGTTTGGCTTTCTGGCGATTGTGATGTTGGCGCTGTGGACCATACGCTTTATTCGCCGCAACGTGGTGCGCCCGCTCGATGCGCTGGTCACTGCCAGCCAGTATGTTGAGCAGGCGAATTTTAGCTTTCCGCCCCTGAGGGTATCGCAACCCACAGAATTGCGTGTGTTAGCCCAGGCATTCACTACCATGGCTGAACGTCTGCATTCGCACTATCGCTTGCTGGAGTTGACGGTACGCAATAAAACCGAAGACCTGACTCAGGCCAACCGCACGCTGAAATTGCTGTATGAAAGTTCGCAGGTGCTCACCAGTAGCCCGCTCAATCCAGAGCTGTTTCAGGGATTACTGCGTCTGGTACAGCTTCGTGAAGCGTTGACGGTATTAAAACTCACCAGTGACGGCATCGATTTTCAGGCGGGCGTAGCCGACGATACGCTGAGCTGGCTTCGCCTGCCGTTGCAGCAGGAAGATCAATTGCTCGGCGAGCTGTGCTGGCAAACACGGCGCGCGCCGCCGGCTGATGAGCTGATGCAGAGCCTGGCCAATATGCTGGGGCGATCGCTGTGGATCTGGCAGACGCAAAAACAGTATCAACAGATGCTATTAATAGAAGAACGCTCCACCATCGCACGCGAGCTACATGATTCTCTGGCACAGTCGCTCTCTTTTTTACGTATCCAACTGACGTTGCTGCGCCGCAACGTGGATGACACACAACCGCAGGCGCAAGCGATCATTGCCGATTTTGATCGTGCACTGGCCGAAGCCTATCAGCAGTTGCGTGAGCTGCTCACTACCTTCCGCCTGACGATCGAACAGGCGGATCTGGTGCAAGCGATGCAAGCGATGATCGCGCCACTCCAGGAGCAATCCCATGCCGTCATTGATTTTGATTACCAGCCAGGCTTGCAAACTCTGGATGCCCAGCAGCAAGTGCATGTGCTGCAAATTGCGCGCGAGGCGCTGCTCAACGCGATTCGTCATGCGCATGCCCGCCACATTCGCATTCACTATCAGCGTGACGCCGATGCCACGCACCGCTTAACCATTGAAGATGACGGCTGTGGCATCAGCAGCCAGGAAGAACCGCCGGGTCATTATGGCCTGACGATTATGGCAGAACGCGCTGCCCGCCTGGCCGGCAGCCTACAGGTGACGCCACAGATGCCAGGAACCTGCGTCACGCTGTGTTTTCCACCGCGCCCGGCGCACCGGCTGGCTTAACGCGGTACACTCAATACCCTATGGACTTTGACTGGAGAATTTATGGCCCCCTCTTCCCTGACCATCATGATCGTGGACGATCATCCGCTGATGCGACGTGGCATACGCCAGCTGCTGGCACTGGAACCGCGTCTGGAGGTGGTGGCCGAAGCGAATAACGGCACCGAAGCGCTGGCTGAGGCGCGCCGCTTATCACCGGACGTGATTCTGCTCGATTTAAATATGAAAGGGATGTCTGGGTTGGATACGCTAAAGGCACTGCGTCATGAAGGTATCGCTGCGCGCATTCTGGTGCTGACCGTTTCCGATGCGCGTAATGATATTTATGCCATGGTCGATGCAGGTGCCGATGGATATTTGCTAAAAGACAGTGAGCCAGAATTATTGCTCGCGCAAGTGATGCGCGGTGCCCTCGGTGAGAATGTGTTTAGTGAAGTGGTGGCAGAATATCTGAGCACACGCCAACCGAGTGCAAATCCGTTTAAACAACTCACCGAACGCGAACTGGATGTGCTGCAGGAAGTCGCTCGCGGATTATCCAATAAGGAGATTGCCGCCACCTTGCATATCTCTGAAGAGACAGTAAAAGTGCATATCCGCAATCTGCTGCGTAAACTGGATGTCCGCTCGCGCGTCGCCGCTACGGTACTCTGGCTGGAGAGCCACAATGTGTAGCAGCGCACAAAAAACCGGCACGATCTTTACACTTTCTCCATATTTTATCCACGATTCTCTAATTTGCGCCGCGTAGAGTAAGTAGCAGCAGGAGTTTTAGGGGATAGCACCTAAAACTCCGCCGACGCGAGGCTATCTGCGCTTCTCGTTTCAAATAATAAAAGTAAAAAATACGCAGCTGAGGAGTGTCGGTTC
>OBJT01000329.1_pt1 | contig 12631 bp, 15 predicted proteins | sample 1519861 | NCBI WGS metagenome assembly OBJT01 (sample SAMN02401118, study PRJEB22541) | soil metagenome, isolate JX
CCTCGATGTTAAATCCATTACCAACCTTTAAAGTCAAACGTGCTTATGGTGCAACCATCGAACTAGAGGATGGTCGAACTTTGGTTGATGGCATGTCGTCATGGTGGTGTGCGATTCATGGCTATAACCATCCTGAACTGAACCAAGCGGTTTCAGATCAATTACAGAACATGGCGCATATCATGTTTGGTGGTCTGACCCATGAACCTGCAATTGAATTGGGCAAACTCTTATTAAAAATTACTCCGCCGAACTTGGATAAGATTTTCTACGCAGACTCAGGCTCGGTTGCCGTAGAAGTAGCATTAAAAATGGCAGTGCAATATTGGGCTGCATTAAACAAACCAGAGAAAACCAATTTTATTACTACCCGTTCTGGCTATCATGGTGATACCTGGAATGCGATGTCTGTGTGTGATCCAGTCACAGGCATGCATCAGATTTTTGGCGCAAGTTTACCAAATCGAATTTTTGTACCCGCGCCACAAAGTCGCTTCGATGCAGAATGGGATCCGCAAGATATTCAGGAACTCAAACAGCAGATTGAACAACATCATCACAATATTGCTGCCCTGATTATTGAGCCGATCGTGCAGGGCGCAGGCGGTATGCGTTTTTATCATCCTGAATATTTACGTCAGGCTAAGGCTTTATGTGAGCAGTACAATTTGCTGTTGATCTTTGATGAGATCGCAACAGGCTTTGGGCGCACAGGTAAAATGTTTGCTTGGGAACATGCACAAGTTGAACCCGATATCATGTGTATCGGTAAAGGTTTGACTGGAGGCTATATGACATTATCTGCAACATTAACGACTAAACAAGTGGCTGAAACCATTAGTCGTGGCGAAGCGGGCGTGTTCATGCATGGTCCAACTTTTATGGCAAATCCTTTAGCTTGTGCTGTTGCTCTAAGAAGTACTCAATTATTAGTTGAACAAGATTGGCAGAGCAATATTCAACGTATTGAAAAGATCCTTGTTGAGCAATTAAGTGATTTAGCTGAACTTGATCATGTAGCAGATGTACGTGTATTAGGTGCGATTGGAGTGGTTGAATTAACTTCTAGTGTTGACATGAAAAGCTTACAGCAGCAGTTTGTTGAACGTGGTATTTGGGTGCGACCATTTGGAAAATTGGTCTACGTGATGCCGCCGTATGTGATCACCGATGATGAGCTAAATTACTTATTAGTGCAGATGAGTGAAGTAGTGAAAAATATGCAAGGAGTTAATAGTAATGTCCTTGCTTAATCATTATGCCGAGCAGCTTGACCAGCTCAAACAGCAAGGTAATTTTCGCCAATTTAATTCAAATCAACAGCAGGGACGATGGATTACTATTCGAGATCGAACCATGTTGAATTTGGCATCCAATGATTATTTAGGTTTAGCCGCTGATTTAAGTTTAAGAGAAGAATTTCTCGATACGCTTAAAATAGAACGGGCGTTATTTAGTTCTTCTTCTTCGCGTTTGTTGACTGGTAATTTTGCAGAGTACGAGCAATTTGAAAATAGCCTAAGCAAAACTTTTGGTCGTGCTGCCTTGCTTTTCAATAGTGGCTATCACATGAATATCGGTATTTTGCCTGCATTAGCTGATAGTAAAACCGTGATTTTGGCGGATAAATTGGTTCATGCCAGTATGATTGATGGTATTCGTCTATCGAATGCTCAATATGTGCGTTATCGTCATAATGATTTGCAGCATTTGGAACAGTTATTGCAAAAGTATCAACAAGATGAGCAAGTTGAACGTATCATTGTGGTGACTGAAAGTATTTTTAGTATGGATGGTGATGAAACAGATTTAGCGGCACTGGCGCAGTTAAAGCAACGTTTTGTCAAAACCATGTTATATGTTGATGAAGCTCATGCCATAGGTGTGAGAGGTGAGCAAGGACTAGGTTGTGCTGAGCAATATGGTGTATTGCATCAGATTGATTTCCTTGTTGGGACTTTTGGCAAAGCGATTGCTTCGATTGGCGGTTATATTATTTGTGATCCTACCATCCGTGATTATCTCATTAATAAAATGCGTCCTTTGATTTTCAGCACAGCGTTACCACCAATCTCGATAGCATGGTCTGACTTTATTTTTAATAAAGTTTTAAATATGCAGCAGCAGCGTCAGCACTTGGCTGAGATCAGTCAGTTTTTACAGCAGTCGGTGATTGAAAAAGGTTTTTCAAGTCCATCGAGTAGCCATATTATTCCAATTATTGTCGGCGAAAGTAATGCAGCGATTGAAAAAGCACGTTTTGTTCAGCAACAAGGTTTTTATGCCATGCCTGTGCGACCGCCAACAGTACCGCAAAATAGTTCACGTTTACGTATCTCATTAACGTCTATGGTTCAAAAAGCTGAATTAGAAAAATTGGTGGAATGTTTGTGAGTGTCGATAAAGCTTTAGTCGCTCAACGTTTTGCCAAAGCAGGGCAAAGTTACATTGAGCATGCTGTAGTGCAAAAGCAGATCAGTGCACAGTTATTTGAATATCTGAAAGCGTATTGTCCTAATACTTTTGATTCTGTACTTGAGATCGGTTGTGGGTCGGGTAATTTAACGCATTTATTTCAGACTCATTTTCAGTTTGATCAATTATTTTTAAATGATCTTTATGAGGATGTAGATCAGCATTTTTCAACGATTCAAAATATAGCTTGGTTGATCGGAGATATTGAGCAGCTTGAATTACCATCAGAATTGGATGCGGTGATTTCGAGTTCAGCTTTGCAATGGATGACTGATCTACCTGCGTTATTACAACGAATTCATGATGCATTAAAACCGAAAGGCTATTTGGGTTTTTCAACATTTGGTGAAAATAATTTAATTGAAATCAAAAAGCTGACTGAGCAAGGTTTAAATTATTATTCCATTGAGGTATTGAAACAGAAACTTGAAGAAAATGGCTTTGACATTGTGTTTATACAAGAACAACAAAAACATCTATATTTTGATGATCCTAAATTAGTGCTGCATCATCTAAAAGCGACGGGGGTGACTGCAACAGCAAAGTCACATCGTTGGACCAAGCAATCTTTGCAGCAGTTTTATTCTGATTATCAACAGTTTCATGATGAGCAAGGTTTTCGCCTAACTTATCATCCGATTTACGTGATTGCGCGGAGAAAAGCATGAGTGCAGCAATTTATTTTGTCAGTGGTATTGATACAGAAATTGGGAAAACTTATGCCACAGGTTATCTCGCCAAACTTTGGACTGAACAAGGGCAGCGTGTTATCACCCAGAAGTTGGTGCAAACAGGGAATATCGATGTGTCTGAAGACATCGAAAAACACCGTGAAATTATGGGGAGTGGCTGGTTTCAGGAAGATCATGAAAAATTGACCATGCCTGAGATTTTCACTTATCCAGCTTCACCGCATTTGGCTACACGTTTAGATGGGCGTGAGTTAGATTTTGACAAGATCGAGGCTGCAACTAAAGAGCTTGCTCAGCGTTTTGAGGTGGTGCTGTTAGAGGGTGCGGGCGGTTTAATGGTGCCTTTAACCACAGAGTTATTGACCATTGATTATATTGCTCAACATCAATTTCCTGTGATTTTGGTGACTTCTGGACGTTTGGGAAGCATTAACCACACATTGTTGAGTTTAGAAGCTTTAAAACATCGTGGTTTGAGTTTGCATGCTTTGGTATATAACTTAAAAGATGAATCAAAAGATCCACTTATTTCTAAAGATACAGCGGATTATTTAAAAGCTTATTTGGCAAAGCATTTTCCTGATGCTCAATGGATTGAGTTGGAAAAGTTTAACTAACTTTAGGTATTTATTGTCTAGTAAATATCTATGATCGTGGAGGGCGGCGAGGATGCCGCCAAGTTAGACTGCCTTGCGCTGCTTTCAAAGCCTTGCTTTGAAATTGCTCAGAACGTACCGTCAGTCTGACAAAAGATTTATGTTACTTTTCATCTTTGAAAAGTAAGAAGATTTGCTATGAGTGGGTGGGCTTGGGAAGACTAAGTCACGATAGTTAATGGATTTTATAAGCGATTTAATTCATAAACTTAAGGTGAATAACAATGAATAAGAAGAATTTTGTTTTTATAACACTATGCTTGTCAGGTTTGATCTCGACGACTCATGCAGAAGTGCCGTCAGATAAAACCATCATTAGTTGGATCACTAATTTACAAGATTCAAATGCGAATCCTCAGCAAGCCATTCAGATTGATCACACGGAAAAAGTAAAATTAATTTCTGGCGAAGAAGCTTATTTGTCTGGTGTTAGTTTTGAAAATGCTGGGCGTAACTTTTGGGCGGGTTATGTATTGACTCGACCAAAGCTCAAACAAGCAAAAATTTTAAAAGAGTTTGGTGGTCAATCGAATACATTTAAAGTTCATCCAACGATGTATAAAAGTAAACCAATTGAACTGATTGAAATCGAAAGTGCTGGTTCGGGACAAGGAACTGTTGAAGCTACTAAAAGTTTAGTTTATTTGAGTCAATGGAATGCCAAGTTGATTACTGAAGTTCAGGAGTCCTCTAATGCTGGTCGCTATGACGAAAAACTTGATGCAGAAGATTGTCGTACTGGATCAGATAACACGGGTTATTTAAACGTGATGCCGTATTCGCCTTATGTTGTGAAAACGACGGTGACAGGAAATGCCTGCAATAACAAACCGAAAGGATATAAAGTAAATAGTTTGGTTCTCCCAATCGTCATAAGTGAAATTAAATAAAAAAAGCTAACAAGCGGACTTGTTAGCTTAGATGATTCTTTAGGATTTTTAAAACTTCTTAAAGCCTTTATTAAAGCCAATCGTTTTACGACCATTGTTATTATGGTTGCCACCATTGCTGTTTGGACGTTGTTCAGGTTGTTCATCATCACGACGTTGTTGACGTAAATACCCCCCACGACGTGCTGCCATTGGTTTATCTGTCATACGTTCAGTACGACGTTTAGCCATACCAAATAAACCTGTACCTTGGCGTGGTTTTAATTCAACAGATTTTGCTAAGTTATCGATATCCATCTTGTCGAGTTCCATCCAGCGACCTGTACGTAACTCACGAGGTAAAATCACGGTTCCGTAGCGAGTACGTAATAAGCGGCTGACTTTTAAATTCTGCGATTCAAAGATACGACGAACTTCGCGATTACGACCTTCTTTCACGACTACTTGATACCAACGGTTGATTCCATCGCCACCAATTTCAGAGAAAGACTCAAATTTAGCAGGGCCATCTTCAAGTTCAACGCCCTTGAGCATGTTATTACGGATTTGAGGTGTCACATCACCCATAACGCGTACTGCATATTCACGTTCTACTTCGTTTGATGGGTGCATTAAACGGTTTGCAAGCTCACCATCATTGGTAAACAACAATAAGCCTGTACTGTTGATATCGAGGCGACCGACCATGACCCAACGATCATTGGCGATTTGAGGCAAATGATCAAATACGGTTGGACGTTTTTCAGGATCATTGCGTGAGCAAATTTCACCCTCTGGCTTATAGTAAATTAAAACACGACGACGAATTTCATCTTCTACTTGGAATTGTACTTTACGACCATCAATACGAAGTTCATCACCTGGCTCAATGCGTTCACCCACTTGGGCAATACGACCATTGATGCTGACACGACCAGCAGCAATGACTTCCTCCATATAGCGACGTGAGCCAAGCCCAACTCTCGCTAAAACCTTTTGTAATTTTTCACTCATGACAGCACAACCTTAGACATAATGATCAACAGTTCACCTTCTCAAGACTTCGGTGCTTGCGCATCGAGTGTCATGAAAGCTTCCTTGGCGTTCTGCAGGGGAGGCAGTTGACCTAGCGAAGCTAGACCAAATGCATTTAAAAATTGGGGCGTTGTCACTAACAACGCAGGTCTTCCAGGTAAATTTCTGAAACCAGACTCTTTGATCCAGTTCCAGTCAAACAGTGTTCTTAAAATTTGACTGTTATTTGATACACCACGAATTTGCTCAATATCTGCACGTGTTACAGGTTGATGATACGCAATAACAGCGACGGTTTCGAGTAAAGACGGCGATAATTTAGTTGGGCGTTCAGGCCAAACTTGCGCAATGATATTACGATACTTGGCACGGACCTGAAAACGGAAACCTTGAGCTGTTTCGATTAATTCAATAGAACGGCCATGTTGTAACATTGCGAGTTGTTGCAAAAACTGACGTAATTGTTGCTTATTATATTGGTTTTGAAAGGCTTCTTTTAGTCGTGCAAGTGAAACTGGTGAGTCACTAGCGAATAATATCGCTTCAATTTGCAGTAGAACATCATGATGAATATCTTCCAATGACATGCCTTCATTGGAATCAAACTGATCTAAACTCATGCTGAAATTCCTTGAATTGTCAGAGGTGCTTCGATCCCTGTATGAATAATTTGAATCTTTTGTTGACGAGTCAATTCAAGTACTGCCATAAATGTTACGACCATGCCCATACGACCTTGCTTAGGATTGAGTAAAGTTATAAAACTTAAACTTTCACCAGAAGCCAGTTGGCTTTCAATATAAGCAATTCGCTCTTCAAGTAAAACAGGCTCTTGAGCAATAACGTGTGTAATCGGTTCAGGGCGATTGAATACGCAAAATAACGCATCCCTTAAAGCATCAGCATCATAACCTTCATAGATCGGGGCAATATGTCCGATACTCACATTTGTACTAAAGGTATCTCGTTCAAAGATGGGCATTTGACCAAGTTTTTCAGCAGCTTGCTTAATGCGGAGGTAAGTTTCTAAACGATCGATGAGTTCTTGTTTAGGATCCTTTTCAAAAGGATCGACAGCAACAGGTTTGGGAAGTAGTAAACGTGACTTTAGATCAGCCAGTAATGCAGCCATCACCATATAATCCGCAGTCAGTTCGATATTCAACGATTTCATACTATCCATATATGATAGATATTGCGTTGCAATTGGAGAAATATCTAACTGTAAAAGATCGAAGCCATTCTTTTGAATCAGGTAAATCAAGAAGTCCAAAGGACCTTCAAATTGTTCCAATAAAATTTCAAATGCGGCTGGCGGGATATACAAATCTTCAGGTATGGCTTCTTGCCACTCGTCAAGCACACGAATGGAAGGAGTTAACTCCAACGAAGTAGGAAGAATTTGGTTCATTACCGTTATAAGCCACGCGAATTTTCAAAAGCATGAAAGATCATTTTTGTGTTCAAGGGATGACACACGCCACAAGGAGCTAGGGTATTCTAATCGAAATACTCGATTTAATAAATTACTTGCTTACAAAAACCTTAATCTTCTCAGAGTATTTTGAGTTTTTATATCAAAGCATATTCGACATAGAAAAACTTTATGATTAAATATGTGATTAGAGTCATATTTTTACAGCATAACAAATTACGATGAAAAACTATTTAAAAACACAACACAATGATTTTGGTCAGACCGTTGGCCTAGCTATTGAAAATTTCAAAACTAGTCAGCCGATTAAAGAAAGTATTTTTGGACAGAATATTCAATTGATCTCTATCGCTGGAACAATAGCTGATTCAGCCTTAGCACAAATTTGGGCATGTGTAAGTTCTGAACCCGATGTAGCATGCTGGACTTATTTACCTTATTCAGCACCAAAAAGTGAGATGGTATTAAAAGAAGCCATACAAGATTTATTTGGTTTTAATGGCTCAACCCATTTTCTTATTGAGGTAGATGGAGAAGTTCAAGGCTGGATTGCATTACTTAATCCTCGGCTTGAACATGGTGCGATAGAGATTGGTAATGTTTATTTTTCGCATAAAATGAAAAAATCCAAAGCTTCAACAGAAACCATATTTCTACTGTTACAACAATGTTTTAAACACGGTTTTAGACGCGTTGAGTGGAAATGTGATGATTGTAATGCCCCCTCTAAAGTCGCAGCCTTACGTTTTGGATTTCAATTTGAAGGCTTGTTCCGTCAGGATCGGATTGTAAAAGGGCGCAATCGCAACACCGCTTGGTTTTCAATCATTGATGAAGAATGGTCTGATTTAGAAAAAATCTATCAACAATGGCTCAGTCCAGATAATTTTGATGAGCAAGGTTTTCAGAAACGTCGGTTAACTGATTTTACGTAATGGCTTAAGATATTAGGCATCGTGGATTGCATATTCGATAATGTTTTGACATTGATCACGCATACAAAGATTTCGGTGTTCGAGATTTTTCCATATTTCTTTCACAATGGAAACCTCTAAAAAGTATTCAAAAATTAAGTGATTACTTTCGATTTGGATAAGTCCTATATCTGGTTCTTTTAGAACTTTTGTTTCAGATTCTAATGTCCAAGGTTCAACAACATAAATGGTTTCATTATCTTGAAAATCATTTATGTTGAGTAAAACTTGAAATAAATCCATTTTATATAACGTTATTCAAACGCGCTGACGTCACCAACCCCGCGACGAATAATTTCAGGGTTTTCACCTGACAAATCGACAATACTAGTCGTGGATAAAGTACCGAAACCACTATCGATAAATACATCAATACGTTTACCGAGCTGATTTTCAATATCATAAGGATCATCAAGTGGATCTTTTTGATCGGGAAGAATCAAAGTACTGGTCAGCAAAGGCTCACCTAATTCTTTCAACAGAGCCTGAGCAACCGGATTACTTGGAATACGCAAACCAATGGTTTTTTTCTTTGGATGCATCAAGCGTTTTGGTACTTCACTGGTCGCGGGCAAAATAAAAGTAGTGACAGCAGGTGTATTATTCTTAAGTAATCGATACATCGCATTATCAACTTTGGCATAAGTTGCAATATCGGATAAATCACAGCACATAATCGCATATTGATGTTTTGGACCTAAACCACGAATTTGAGCAATTCGTTCCATCGCACTTTTATTACCAATCTGACAACCAATCGCATAGGCTGCATCAGTTGGATAAACTACGACATCACCAGCGCGAATGCGATCTACAGCTTGAGTGATTAAGCGAGCCTGAGGATTTTCAGGATGAATATGTAAATGCAACATTATTATAACTCCCTGATCTTTATGGCTGAATTTAGTATGAAACGTGTATAGGGGAGGATGCAAGTCTCAGATGTGATAATTTTGTCATTCAATCAAGCTGTTCGCGTTTAAATTCATCGCGTTGTAACGCTAAGCCATTACGTGTACATAGACAGATGTAATAAATAAAATGAGCTGCATCATCTGGTAATTTTGCTTCGCCAGAAAAGTAACGTTGGACCTGAGAGAACACATTGTCTTTAAATTGTTGTCCGTTACCACTGTCACCCGTCAAATTATCTAAAGATACTCGGAACTTTCGCCCAAAGGCAGTCGCAAATAACCATTCAATCGCTTGTGGCTTGATTTCAACCTGTTCAAAAAGCGCCTGTTGTTCAGCTGTTCGACCATCTGGTGCATACCAATAACCCAAATCGGGTAATAGACGACGTTGTGCGCCAGAAATCGTCCAATGACTAATTTCATGCAGGGCACTATTAAAAAAACCATGCGCAAATTGGATTCTTGCAGGTTGTCCATTTTCCGCAGGGAAATATTCTGGTTCAAATTCACCTTTAACTAGTGTGACATTATGGTGGGAAAACCAGTGATTAAAGTGTAAAATAAGCCAATCAACCTGTTCTGGTTCTGTTGTTAACTTTTGCCAAGATGAACGTTGCACTTGATCTGGTGTTAAAACAGGAGCAGTGGTTGAATGGGTGCTAACAAGTAATGAAGTTGTTACTTCAAGTTGCGGCTGCAACAGGTGCATTGCTTAATTTACCCCGAGTTCTGTCTAAAGAAGTGCAAAATTGTATCTTAATCTTTGACAGAGTACCGATGAATTTGTAGAATTGCCGCCTTAATTATGTCAGCAAATACCTTTCCGGCACAGATTGAGCCGTTTAAATGGGCTGAACAGGGCTTTACATGGTCAGGAACACTGCCATTGTCTCGCTTTGCTCGTATCGCCCGTGAAGCTGTTGGATCAATTAATGATCAATTGATCAACATAGACTGTAAGCTATCAATGGATGCCTATCATCGCATTGTATGGTTAGATGGACATATTGATACAAGAGTTCCAATGGAATGCCAACGTTGTTTGGATACTGTTGAAACTGAACTTGTTTCAGATTTCCATTTGGCTTTAATCGATGATGAGTCACTGATAGAGCGCTTGGATGAGGATGCTGATTTCATCGTTTTAGGTGAAAGTGAATTTTCGAAAAAAGGTGATTTTGATACGCCTGCTTCGATTGATTTACTCGCATTGCTAGAAGATGAACTGTTATTGTTGGTGCCTTTATCTCCTAAGCATGATGCTTGTGAGCATAAACATCGACCTACCATTCAGGACGTTGTCGAAGAAAAACGGGATAATCCGTTTGATGTTTTGGCAGGTTTGAAGGGTAAACTTAACTCATAATTTATGTTATAATGTTGAGTTAAGACAACTGAATTTGTTCTGATCCATTTTTTCGATCTTTGTAAGGAGCCATCATGGCCGTTCAGCAAAACCGTAAAAGTCGCTCTCGCCGTGACATGCGCCGTTCACATGACGCTTTAACCGAGAATGCATTATCTGTAGACCAAACTACTGGTGAAACTCACCGTCGTCACCACGTGACTAAAGATGGTATTTACCGTGGTCGTCAATTATTCGCTAAAGCAGCTGATGCTGAATAATTGAATCATATGCATTAAGCGTTAGCTTAAAGTATAGAAAAAATGGGAGCGAAAGCTCCCTTTTTTGTTGTTTTTCGCAATTATAAAAAGATTAAATCAATGTTAAATTGCCGCATCGCTAAAGAGTCTATTGCTATTCTCATGTAGAATTATGGGTGTTGATCAAATTGGCGATAGACTAATTTAAGGATTTTTATATGTCGACTAAACGACTTGAGCAGGCAGCTCAAGCAACAAAAACTGCATTTGTTTTTCCAGGTCAAGGTTCACAAAAAGTAGGTATGCTTGCTGAACTTGCAGAGCAATTCAGTGTTGTTAGAGAGACTTTTGCTGAGGCGTCTGAAGCACTCGGTTTTGATCTTTGGCATATTGCTCAAAGTGGTGAAGGCTTAGACCAAACTGAAAATACACAGCCAGTGTTATTGACTGCCAGTATTGCCTTATGGCGTGTATGGTTAGAGTTAGGTGGTATTACACCGAAATACTTGGCTGGACACTCTTTAGGGGAATATAGCGCGCTGGTTGCTGCGGAAGCGATGACATTGGCTGATGCAGTCAAACTGGTACATTTACGTGGCAAACTGATGCAGAGTGCTGTACCTCAAGGTGAGGGGGCAATGGCTGCTATTCTTGGTTTAGCGGATGAAAAAGTTGTTGAGCTTTGTCAGCAAGTATCTGCGTCAGGTCAAGGCTCAGTGGAAGCTGCAAATTATAATGCACAAGGTCAAGTCGTGATTGCGGGTAGTGCAGCATTGGTTCAACAAGTGATGGCTGAAGCGAAGGAGCAATCTGGTAAAGCGATTGCCCTACCAGTATCTGTGCCGTCTCATTGTTCATTAATGAAGCCAGCCGCAGAAAAGTTTGCTGAAGCTTTGGAACAAACTGCCATTGAGCTACCATGCCTTCCTGTAATACAAAATGTCAACGCGGAAATCGCGACAGATGTTGCTCAATTGCGTCAGGCTTTAACGGCTCAATTGTACCAATCGGTACAATGGACACGCACCATGCAATATCTACAGGATCAAGGTATTCAGTACGTGGTCGAATGTGGACCTGGTACTGTACTTAGCAATCTTGCAAAGCGATTACCGAACATAGAAAAAGCATTTGCCATTGATAGCAAAGCACGTATGGAAGATGCCCTAAACGCAGTGTTAGTGGCAGAAGGAAAAATTGCATGACACAACAACGAAAAGTTGCGTTAGTGACAGGAGCAAGCCGTGGTATTGGCGCAGCTATTGCACAGCAACTCATTCAAGACGGTTTTTTTGTAGTTGGAACCGCGACCTCTGAATCAGGCGCGCAAAAACTGACAGAAAGCTTTGCTGAACATGGAGCAGGTGCTGTACTCGATGTTCGTAACGGCGAAGCAATAGATGCACTTGTTTCAGATATTGAACAGAAATATGGTTCAGTTCTTGTATTGGTTAACAATGCGGGTATTACCAAAGATAACTTGTTATTGCGTATGTCTGAAGATGATTGGGATGATATTCTTAATATCCATCTGAAAGCGGTATACCGCTTATCTAAGCGTGTATTGAAAGGCATGACCAAAGCACGTTTCGGCCGCATTATTAATATTAGTTCAGTGGTTGCTCATTTTGCCAACCCTGGACAAGCGAACTACTCCGCAGCGAAAGCAGGGATTGAAGCATTTAGTCGTAGCTTAGCGAAAGAGATGGGCAGCCGTCAGATTACAGTGAACAGTGTTGCGCCAGGCTTCATTGCGACTGAAATGACGGATCAGTTAAGCGAAGAAATTCGTAAAAAAATGACTGATCAAGTTGCTTTAAATCGTTTAGGTGAGCCTCAAGATATTGCTGATGCAGTGAGTTTCCTTGCCAGCGATAAGGCGAGTTACATTACTGGTACAGTTTTACACGTAAATGGTGGTCTATACATGGCCTAACTGGCGATGTATAAACTTTTAAAAATTTTTATATTCAATT
>OBJT01000330.1_pt1 | contig 12625 bp, 13 predicted proteins | sample 1519861 | NCBI WGS metagenome assembly OBJT01 (sample SAMN02401118, study PRJEB22541) | soil metagenome, isolate JX
GCTGCACTGGTAAACCGGATGAACTTGCAATAACGACTTTCGCAAGAGGTCTATTATAATTCTAAAAGGATAATAAAATGTCAAAAAAAGAAGATATTATTGCAACGGCTCTGTACCTCTTCAATCGTCATAATTATAGCTCTGTTGGGGTAGATCGAATTATTAGTGAGTCAGGCGTTGCAAAGATGACATTCTACAAGTATTTTCCATCGAAAGAGAATCTGATTGAAGAGTGCTTATCACGAAGAAATAAAAGTATTCAAGAAGCTATTGAGCATGAGGTGAATCAGTTAAGTGAAGAAGATTATTTAGGTAAGATTAAAGCTGTCTATTTTTGGCATCTGTCATGGTTTAATTCGGATGATTTCCATGGTTGTATGTTTCAAAAAGCATCTTTGGAAATATTGCAACAATATCCATCTATTATTCGTCCGATTGTAGAGTATAGAGAATGGTTAATGGGGCTGGTTGAGGATTTGTTTGAAAAAGCGAAAGTATTTCAACCTCACGTTTTGACTGCTATGTATATTAATATATTGGATGGTATGACGGCCTATGCCAAAGTAAATAAGGATCATTCTGAAATAGAAGAGTGTTGGTATTATATTGAACGGTTGATAAATTTAGAGGCGGCTTAAAGCCGTATTTTAATTACTGATTAATCTTAAAAAAAACCGAGTGAATTTATCGCTCGGTTTTTTTAGTTTAAATATTAAAGCTTATTTTTCAACAAATGCGCGTTCAATAACATAATCACCCATCACACCCATACGTGGTGATTCAACCAAGCCGTGTTGATCGAGTAGTGCAGCAACATCTTTTAGGAATGCTGGGCTACCACAAAGCATGGCACGGTCAGTTTCACGATTGAAACGAGGCAAACCAATTTTTTCAAATAATTCGCCAGTTTCGATTGCTGTTGTTACACGACCTTGTGTATGGAATGGTTCACGCGTCACAGTTGGGTAGTAAATCAACTTGTCTTTGATTCCTAATTCTTCAAAGAATTCATGGTTAGGAAGTTCATTCAAGATGAGATCTTGATAAGCGAGTTCAGATACATAGCGTGTACCGTGAACCATAATCACTTTTTCAAATTTTTCGTAAGTTTCTGGATCACGAAGTAAAGAAAGAAATGGCGCAAGACCTGTACCAGAAGATAAAAGATATAAGTTTTTACCCGGTAATAAGTCGTCGTGTACTAAAGTACCTGTAGGTTTTTTTGAAATCAGGATTTCGTCGCCTACTTGTACTTTTTGTAAAATAGAAGTTAGTGGACCGTCCTGTACTTTAATCGAGAAGAATTCAAGTTCTTCTTCATAGTTCGCACTTGCAATCGAATAAGCGCGCATTAAAGGCTTGCCATTCACTTCAAGTCCGATCATCACAAACTGACCATTTTTAAAACGTAAGCTTGCATCGCGTGTGGTTTTAAAGCTGAAAAGTGTGTCATTCCAGTGGTGAACATGAGTAATGCGTTCAACGTTAAAAGCAGCCATTAAAGGTCTCGATCACAGATAAAAGAAACAGATTGCTATTCTAATCTAAAATCATTCTCGATAAACTGAATATATTTAATTGTGTTTATAAGAAAAAGTGATGATTGACGCTGTAACGATGCCGATTATTGGCTATATGCATTCTCCTTATCGTGAAAAATTTGGCATTCCTCGACAGCCAAATCTAGTAGAAGTCGAATGCTTTATAGAAATGGCTGAACCCTATAATGATTTGTTGGCATTTGATGGTTTGGAGAATTTCAGTCATTTGTGGCTAGTGTGGCAGTTTCATGACAATAAAAATAGTGATAACAGCTTGAATCAACAGCCTAAATTTCGCGCACAAGTACGCCCGCCGCGCCTAGGAGGGAATCAGAAAATAGGGGTCTTTGCAACAAGAAGTATGTACCGCCCATCACCGATTGGTTTGTCTGTGGTCCGTTATCTGCGTGTTGAAAAACACGCCAAGAGCGTTCGTCTGTACGTTTCGGGGGCAGATTTGCTGAATGGTACGCCGATTTTGGACATAAAGCCCTATATACAGTATTCGGATGCAATAGTTGATTCAGTAAGTGGCTATGCACAAGAACAGCCTGTACGTAAGTTGGTACAATGGATGGAATCTGCACAATCACAGCAGCTAGTGTTACTAAAGCAAGGTATTTTAAATAAAAGAGTATTAGGCGAACTCGAACAAGTGTTATCTTTAGATCCACGACCTGCATATCAAGATGATGCGGAGCGGGTCTATGGAATGTGTTTTGCAGAATTAAATATTCAATTTACAGTGGATGAAAGGAATGTGTCGATTGTAAATATAGAGCAAACAAACTTAGAAATATAAATGAGTTATAAATTTGGGGAACAGACGGTAATGCAAGCACAAGCAAAATTTGTAAATTTTTCTTTTACAGTCGATGTGACGTGGTGTTTAGAGCAACTACTAAAAGATGGACTCATTACTGAACGAGATAAATTACTTATTCAGACCACTCATCGGCAAAAAGAGCAATTGAAATGGCATCCGTTGCAGTGGATTGCGAACTTCAAGCTCAAAGATCAGTTAAATCCAACCTCTACTTTGACGTTGAATCGTTTATGTCAGTGGCTAGCTGAAAAAGCGGCAGTTCCATTGTTCGTGATTGACCCTTTAAAAGCAGATGTAACAGCTCTAACTAGCGTTATGTCACAAGAGTTTGCGGTCAGAAATCACATTCTTGCGGTTGAAGTACATGCCGATCGGATTTTGATTGGAACTGATCAACCGTTTTCTACAGAGTGGCAAAATAACTTAGAGCGAAGTTTAGCCCCGAAAAGAATAGAAAAAGTTTTACTAAATCCAGAGCAATTACAACGATATTTGCACGAATATTATCAAGTGAGTCGAGCAGTCAACTCATCACAGAATACCAGCGCATTTGATCGTGATAATAAAGGTGTAGAAGCACTTTTACAGTTAGGAGACACCCAAAATCCAGATGCAAATGATCAACACATTGTTAAATTGGTTGACTGGGTGCTGCAATTTGCTTTTGAGCAAGGTGCGAGTGATATTCATCTTGAACCTCGTAAGGATAAGGGGAAGGTACGTTTCCGTATCGATGGGGTGTTGCATACGATTTATAATATGCCTGCAAATACGCTGACCGCAGTTATTTCCCGCATCAAAATCCTCGGTCGGATGAATGTCGCTGAAAAGCGTAAACCTCAAGATGGTCGTTTAAAAACCAGAACGCCAAAGGGACAAGAGACAGAATTGCGTCTTTCTACTTTGCCGACTGCTTTTGGCGAAAAGTTAGTCATGCGTATCTTTGATCCAGAAGTATTAGTACGAAGCTTTCAACAACTTGGTTTTGAAGGGCATTTATTACAGAGTTGGCAACAACTCACCCAACATAGCCATGGGATTATTTTAGTCACGGGACCGACAGGTTCTGGGAAAACCACAACACTCTATTCATCGCTAAAACAATTGGCGACTGAACAAGTCAATGTCTGTACCATTGAAGATCCGATTGAAATGCTTGAGCCAAGTTTTAACCAGATGCAGGTCAATCCAAACATTGAGCTGGGTTTCGCTGATGGGGTACGTGCTTTAATGCGTCAAGATCCTGACATTATCATGGTGGGTGAGATTCGTGATCATGATACTGCGAATATGGCGATTCAGGCAGCGTTGACAGGGCATCTGGTGCTATCAACTCTTCATACCAATGATGCGCCGTCGAGTTTGACACGACTACATGATCTTGGTGTACAGCCTTTCTTAACTTCAGCTACGATTTTAGGGGTGTTAGCACAGCGTTTAGTACGTCGATTGTGCCCACATTGCAAGCAAGAAACAGCAATAAATGAGCAAGAGTGGGAGCATTTAACCTTTGATTATATGATGGATATGCCAACCACAATGTTCAAGGCAGTAGGTTGTGAAGTATGCCGTCATACAGGTTATAAAGGTCGTGTCGGTATATATGAATTTATGCCTGTGAGTCTAGAGTTAAAGTCACTAATCAGCGCACATGGCACACTCAATGATCTTCGAACTCAAGCAAAAAAAGAAGGTATTGAACCATTGCGAATAGCGGGTGCTCGTAAGGTGATTGAAGGAGTGACAACGCTGGAAGAGGTTTTGCGAGTTGTTCCACTTAGCTAGTTGATTTTTCCATCTTCAGATTCACCTCATCTTGGTTTGTTTAAATAATCTCATCGAAATGATGAAATTAGAATGAGGAAATCAAGATGAACGTATTTTCAAAAGTAGCAGTGATTGCGAGTTTGGTTGGTGCAACGACCATGGTTGCAGCGAATACGGGTGCGGTAAATCAACAAGCTTTGACACCAACACAGATTAGTACGGTACAGCAAGCATTGACCTTAAAGGATGATACACCTATCAAGCTCAAAGGTTATATTGTTAAAGCAATTGGTGATGAAAAGTACCAGTTTAGTGATCAAACAGGTAGTATCACCGTCGATATTGATGATGAATTATGGCAAGGTAAGCCAATCTCAGCCAAAACGCCTGTGACTATCATTGGTGAGATTGATATTGACTACAAACCGAAGAAACGTGTTGAAGTTGATGTAGATCAAGTTCAATTTTGATGACAGGTGCTCATACAAAACCACATGATATTCATGTGGTTTTTTGTTTATGCTTTAATTGAATATTAAAAATAAAATGAGAGCGTTTATTGATGCGGATTTTATTGGCAGAAGATGATGCTTCACAGGCGGAAAGCATTAAAGACTGGTTGGAAATGGATGGTTATAGTGTTGATTGGGTTGAGCGTGGTGATCATGCAATCTTAGCAGTTGAACAACATCAGTATGACTGTGTATTACTTGATCGAGGTTTGCCAAAAGCATCTGGTGATCAGATTTTAAAATCAATTCGACAACGTAACCTAAAAACACCAGTTATTTTCATAACTGCAAAAGATCATATCCATGATCGGGTTGAAGGTTTAGATCTGGGTGCAAATGACTATTTAGTCAAACCGTTTAACTTAGAAGAGTTATCTGCAAGAGTACGATCACAACTACGCCAGCATCAGGTTGATGCAGGGCAATATCTTAAATTTGCTGATTTAAAACTAGATCCACAAGCGAAAACCTTGAGTCAGGCAGAGCAGACAGTAAATTTAACTGCGAAGGAGTTTCAAATTTTATATAAATTAATGCAAAAACCAGATCATATTTTTACGCGGGAACAATTAGAAGAATCTCTGTATGCATGGGGAGATGAAATTGAAAGTAATGCAATCGAAGTGTTTATTTATCAAATTCGCAAAAAAATAGGCGGACAGTATATTAAGACTGTCCGTGGACTTGGCTATCGAATGCATCAGGAATAAACAATGAAAGTAGTGTCTTTGCAGACGAAACTAATAAAAACTTCAATGATGAGTTCAATCATTGTTGGCTGCGTGGCATTACTTTTATTCCTCATTATATCTGTTTACCAGACCATGCAAGTACAAGATGAAATCATGGATGAAATTTCAGATATGTTATTAATTTCAGATTTGACGGCAACATCTGGACAGCAAATAGATGAACTTAGTGATCAGTTTGACATTCAATATAGGTTAAGCAACCAGCATTATGTGCTCACTCAATCTGAGAAATTTCAACTTGATCAACAATATTATAAGTTTGCGATAGCACGCAATGATTATGGTTTTATTTGGCAGGATCAACAATTATGGCGTATTTATACAGCTAAAGATACTCATTCAAATATGCACGTTTTGGTGATACAACCTTTAGCTGAACGTTTTGAAGCATTATGGCATAGCATTGTTGGGTACAGCTTAATTCTCATTTTGGTATGGCTAGTACAATGGCTTATTCTATATTTGCTTATTAAACGGCAGTTTAAAATGATTCACCAATTGTCGGCACAAATTTCTGCAAGAAATGCTGATGATCTTCGTCCTATACATTCTGGTGAAATTGAACTTAAAGAATTGCAACCTATGTTGAATCAATTGAATCAATTGTTGCAACGTTTGAATCAATCATTACAAGCTGAACAACGTTTTACGGCAGATGCATCACATGAGCTGAGATCACCACTTTCAGCGATTCAAATGCGTCTACAATTATTACAACGTAAATATCCTGAACGTGCTACAGATTTTATTCAAATACAGCAGGATGTTAGTCGAGGAATTCAGACTCTAGAAAACTTACTTTTACTGGCACGTTTAGATCCTGAGCATGCTGATAATCTTCCCAAAACTCATTTTTCACTAAATGAATTGATTACTGAGGTGATGCAAGCACAAGCATTATTTGCCAATGAAAAATCAATACGATTGCATTCTCAGCTTGAAACGATAGAGAAAGATGATGTGTTTGGAAATCGTCAGTTATTGTTTAGTTGCATTCGAAATTTATTGGATAATGCAATTCGATATACGCCAAAAGATGGAAATGTCTATCTTCGACTTGAGCAATATCAGAACGTATCTGAACTGATTATTGAAAATGAAGGGGATATGATAAGTGAGGAAGTATTGGCACGATTAGGTGAACGTTTCTATCGGGCATTAGGAACGAAAACACAGGGCTCAGGATTAGGTTTGTCGATTTGTAGAAAGATAATCGAACTACATTATGGGCGAATGGAATTCTCCCAATCGACCTATGGAGGACTCAAAGTAAGTATTCAATTAAAAATAGAACAGCAAACGCCTAAACGTCATAAAGGATAAAAAAAGCAGTACGCGCTGACATACTGCTATTCCCACGTTTATTATTATCCGATTTTTATTATATTACTTTGTTAAAATCAGGCGGTTGTTGCGAGTCAAACGCAAACGGTATTCTTCTCCAGCATGCATAATCCGAATTTCACGTCCTAAGGCAAAAAGATTGTTTGAATGTAGCATTGGCAAAGATTGAGCTGAGTCTGTGCTACGAGTAAATAAGTTAAATGGTGCGTTCATTTGTTATGCTCCGTGGTGTGTTTTTTAATGCTTTAAATGATAATCATTATCGAATACACCTGTCAACGAAATTTTTGCTAATTTACAAAATCATTTATTATTTTTTATTTGGGATATGTAATTGAAATGTTCGGTTGCTTATACTTTTTATGAAATCTCAGGGATATTAAACTGTTATGGCTAAATCGATAGTTGAAGTTGCGATTGCAATTTTATTGCATAAATCAAAAGTGCTTGTCGGATGGAGGCAAGCAAATCAACATCAGGGCAATAAACATGAATTTCCTGGCGGTAAAGTCGAACAGCATGAAACGCCTGAACAGGCTTGTCGGCGTGAGATCTATGAAGAGGTTGGGATTGGTCTAAAAGATTGGCACAAATTCGATGTTATTCAGCATGAATATGATGATTTGATTGTGCGCTTACATTTATTTCATGCACATGTTCCAGATCAGTTCTTGGATTTAATTCATCAGCCATGGACGTGGTACAGCCGAGATCAATTACAGAATTTGAATTTTCCAAAGGCGAATAAGACAATCATCGAACGATTGGTATGGTCACATCTAATTAAGATCAGTGATCTTTTGCCTGCATTGCCACATAGTGATGCGCAATTTTATTGGCGTAATGAAAAGCTAAACATCGTGGAAGTTCAACAACAATTATCGGTATTGACTGATGACCAACTCAATAAGTTGATTATCAATTTTAGTCTTTGGCAACAACTTGATTCTAAATTACAAGCAAAAATTCAGACGATTCATTTAAAACAATCACAGCTTATGCGTTTTAAAAATGGTGAATTGATTGTTGGTAAGCGCTTTATCGCTGCATGTCATGATGCAGTGTCTTTAAAACATGCTCATGATATAGGTTGTGATGCTGTGTTTTTAAGTCCTGTGAATCAGACAGAGACTCATCTTGAAGCCAAAGTGTTAAGCTGGGATGGTTTTTCTGAATTGGCTCAGAATAGTGATATTCCAGTGTTTGCCTTGGGTGGTGTTGCACCTAAAGATATAGAACAAGCCCAAAAACATCATGCTTATGGGCTTGCTGGGATTCGTGAGTTTGAATCGATAGAATAGGTTCTGTTGGTATTTCACAGATCTTCGTTTACAGAGAACGAATCATTCTTCTCGCTTCATCGGCTTTTACGTTGTGATTTCGCGCTTCACTAGCACGAAGTACAATTGTCCAAAGTTGTTTTTTCATTACATTACTTTGGGCATAACTCAAACCACGTCGAGCAAGAGCTTCAGCATTTGCATATTGCTTACGTTGATCAGCAATCAATGCCAAATATAAGTATGTTTCAGCGGCTTGAGGTGCAATACGTTGTGCCTGAAGCGCAAAACGTTCGGCATCGCCAAACTGTTTTTGTTTGTACGCAGTTTGAGTCTTTTGCATCAATGTCTTGAAAGCGGGTAATTGCGCACCGTCATTGCTAAATCTTTGCTGTACCTTTTGTTCAGGCACTACGACTGGAACAGTTTGGCGCTTAATTTCTTTTTGCTCATAAGGTGTGATTTTGACGCCAGAAGGGGGTGGCGTAACTTTCTTCTGGCTATCATTCACCTTCGGAGGTGGTGTTTGAGGCGTAGGGCGTTCTGGTGTTGTGCTACAACCAGCAAGTATCATTACACCTGTTAAGAATAGCGATTTTTTAATCATTTCCAATCATCCGATCACTTAGTTATTGCCACTGTAACTACCGCTAGAGATAATGCGTGTAGAAGTTTGATTGGATAAATCAGTATCCATTTGATTTTCAGTTTCACGGATATAATTTCCGATACTGTCGTCATTACCATCATCATAATCATTCTGAGGGATATAGGTAGGCTCAACTTCGTAGTGTGATTGGCCGCAGAGGGTTGCACGACGTGGTACAGTTTGACGAAGTAGAGGAATGTACATTGCACCCTCACAACCTTGCGCTGACAGATCACCTGTAGAGCGATCAATCCATTGCCATTGGACATTATCCGTTTGACGTAAATTTACTGGTTCTTGACGAAGTTGTCTCATGACATTGGTCCAAACAGGCAATGCACCTGACGAACCTGTAAGTCCTGTAACCTTGTTGTCATCTAAACCTAACCAAACCACAGCAACATGATTTCCTGAATAACCTGCAAACCAAGAGTCGCGTGTATCGTTTGTTGTACCAGATTTACCAGCAAGATTTAATGATTCAGGTAGACTGTTATATGCAGAACGTCCAGTACCTGTACGCATGACCTGCTGTAAGCCGTAATTCAAGATATAGGCTGCTGCTGGATCAATGGTTTGTTGAACATTTAAACCAAATCGATCGAGCACGCGACCCTGAGCATCTACGACTGAACGAATTGAGCGTGTTGGATATTTAAAACCACCCGTAGCGAAGTTCCCATAGATACTGAGCACTTCCATCGGTGACATGTTTACTGCACCAAGATAAATCGAAGGATAGGCCGGAATATCTGAGTTTACTCCAAACTGTTTTAGCTTATTACTAAATGAAGAAAGACCAAATTCATTTGCTAAACGCACAGTTGAAAGGTTATAGGAGTTAGCCAGCGCTTGTTGCATCGGCACGATACCATTTTCATTGCCACTATAATTTTTGGGTGACCAGCTTTTACCACCATCAATTGGAATATTGACAGCCGTGTCTTCAACTGGGCTTGCCCATGTATAGCGGCCAGATTCAATCGCATTTAAGAAAATGACAGGTTTTAATAGAGAACCAACTTGACGTTTTGCATCAATTGTACGGTTAAAGCCAGTAAAGTCTTGAGTTGAACCAACTGCTGCAATTAACTCACCATTTTCAGGGTGAGCAACTAAAATAGCCCCTTGTAAGTCTTTAAGACGAGCAGGATTACGTTGAGCCAAGCGTTCAACTGAGTTTTTAAATACAGTCTGTACTTTGGTTTGTGCAATTGGATCAAGTGTAGTGAAAATCCTTAAACCCTGATTCGTTATGTCACTTTCTTGGTATTCCGTACGTAATTGACGGCGAACAATATCGAGGAAATCTGGGAATTTAGCTGGTCCAACGGTTGGTTTGCTAATAACATTGAGCGGACGAGCAATCTCATCTTGATATTCTGCTTCTGTTAAATAACCCATGACCATCATATTGTTTAAAACGACATCACGACGCTTTTTAGCTGCTTCAGGATTCCGCCAAGGATTATAAAGAGAAGGGCCTTGTACTAAACCTACCAAAAATGCTTGTTGAGAAATGTTGAGCTCACGCAGAGGTAAGCCAAAGTAGAATTGTGATGCTAGTCCGTAACCATTAATTGAATAGTTACCATTTTGACCTAAATTTACTTCGTTTAAATAAGTTTCTAGGATTTCATCTTTACTGTAATGAAATTCAATCAACAATGCCATGAGTGCTTCATTGGCTTTACGTTTAAGCGTTTTTTCTGGAGATAAATAAAAATTCTTAACGAGTTGTTGCGTCAGGGTAGATCCCCCTTGACGTTTACCACCTGTAGCATTACTCACCAAAGCACGAGCTGTACCACGTAGTGAAACACCATGGTGCTGGTAAAAATTACGATCTTCCGTTGAAATTAAGGCTTCAATCAACGTTTTAGGCACGCGATCAAGTTTAATTAGCACACGATCTTCATTATGTTGAGGGTAAATCCCGCCGATCAGCATCGGCTCTAAACGAGCAATACCAGTACTTGAAGGTTTAGTTGAACGAATATCTCCAACACGACCATCTGAAAAACCAACTTCTAATACTTGCTCAGGTTCAGTACTGTCGCCATAGTCAAAACCACGCGTATGCACATAAAGTTTATTACCTTGTGTGACATAACTGCCTGACTTTTCGTAATTGCTAGTGTTTGTATAACCCAGTAATTTTAGTTCTTGAATGAAGTTTTCTTGGGTAATTGGCGCATTCGCATAGACCTCCAACGGGCGAGCAAATACTTTAGCAGGGATATCCCAGCGCTGACCTTCAAACTTATTGCGAATAATATTATCTAATCGGATCAGATAGATACTAAAGGCAACAAATATACCGATCACTAAAATTAAAAAGATTAGGCCTATAAAACCGATACCACGTTCACACTTCATAGATTTGCGTTAAAACAAAAACAATGTGGCTAATGATGCGTAGCTTATGAGCATTTTGCAATCACAAAACTGTGAATAAATAGCAACATGCAACAAAATCTTTCAAAACAAGTGGAGAATCACTGCATTAAAAACACAGAATCTACATTTTTATAGTTTTTAATCAATCATCAACGAATAATGATATGATATGCGAGAATCGCAACGGAGCCACATTTTTCGTGCAAATTTCACATAAATCCTTTCGAAATATTGGTCTAATTGGGCGACCAGATAAGTATTCTGTTGTAGAAACGTTATGTCTCATTCATGATCATTTAATTACTTTAGGGCTAAATCCTGTCTTTGATCAAGAAACATCACAATTGGTTCCATACAGCCACGGACAAACCGTAAGCCGTAACTTATTGGGTGAGGTGGTTGATCTTGTCGTCGTTGTGGGCGGTGATGGATCTTTATTGCATGCCGCTCGCGCCTTAGTTCGATATAATACTCCTGTAATTGGCATTAACCGTGGTCGATTAGGCTTTTTAACTGATATCAAACCTGCGGAAGCTATTTTTAAACTTGATCAAGTGTTACAAGGTCAATTTCAATTGGATCGCCGTTTCTTGTTGGAAATGGAAGTTCGCACCAATAATGAAACGATCTATGATGCGATTGCCTTAAATGATGTGGTCTTGCACTCTGGAAGATCGGTTCATATGATTGATTTTGAATTGAGTATTGATGGACAATATGTATATCGGCAACACAGTGATGGTTTGATTGTTTCGACACCAACGGGTTCAACTGCATATGCATTGTCAGGTGGTGGTCCGATTTTGCATCCGAGTATGGATGCGATTGCTTTAGTTCCAATGCACCCGCATACATTATCATCTCGTCCGATTGTTGTAGGTGGTCATAGCGAAGTTAAAATCACGATTCGTGAAAATCGTGTTTTACCAATGGTCAGTGCTGACGGACAACATAGCGTTGCGTTAAATGTTGGTGATACTGTACATATTCGAAAACATCCATTTAAACTAAGCTTATTACATCCGCCTGGTTATGACTTCTATATGGCATGTCGTACTAAACTAGGCTGGAATCAAGATTTCGAATCTTTTCAACAGGATGAATCATGAATATTGAACAAATGCTCGCTATTTTAAATCCTGAGATTGTAGAGCGATTAAAAACAGCCGTGGAAATCGGTAAATGGCCAAATGGTGTTGCTTTGACTAAAGAGCAACGTCAAACATGTATGCAAGCTGTTTATGCATGGGAAATAGAAAATCTTCCAGAAGAACAGCGTAGCGGTTATATTGATCGTGGCAGCAAAGAAGAAGGTGAAGAATGTGATGATGATCATCATAAAAATGAGCCTGAGTTCAAGCCGATTCGTTTCGTGTAATGACGCTTAAGAAATATTAAATGTCTCGATATTTTCGGGACATTTTTTTATCGTTTGATTTAATCATGACGAATAGACCAGAAATGAGACGATTTAAATAAATTGCAATAAAATAAGACAAAAATTGTCACAAATAGACGGGACGGTCTGAACATCTGATCGAATTTTCCTGTAAA
>OBJT01000331.1_pt1 | contig 12621 bp, 9 predicted proteins | sample 1519861 | NCBI WGS metagenome assembly OBJT01 (sample SAMN02401118, study PRJEB22541) | soil metagenome, isolate JX
CATCTATTTGAAGTTAAAAGAGAATGATTTTTAACTTGTCGCATCGGGTGATTTATAAAGCTGACCTCATTTGATAAAGATATTGATATTTGGGTCATGGATTCTGACAATACAGTTTGTCAAAATTAGGATGAAATATGTTAGTCAGATGATTTCAATCGAAAAAAATTGAAGGGCTAACAAATGCAATAAAACAATAAGGAAAGCATCCTATGAAATCGCTAGTTTGTCATAACACTGAGTTGAAGTTGGAAGATAGCCTTCAATTAGTTCCAGCTAAAGGACAAGTATTACTTGAAGTAGTACGTTGTGGAATTTGTGGCTCGGATTTACATATGCAACATCACTGTGATCATATGCATGATTTGGCAGCACGTGTCGGTTTTAATGGGGTGGCTAAATCTTCTGATAAACTTGTTTTCGGGCATGAGTTTTGTGGAAAAGTTTTAGATTATGGGCCAAAAACACGTCGTAAATTAAAAGCCGACACTTTGGTTTGTGCGATGCCTTTATTAAATGTTGAACCACAAGGTTATGTGCCAACAGGGCTTTCACCGAGTGCATCAGGTGGTTATGCTGAACAAATTTTAGTTCAATCCAGTTTAATGTTTGAAGTTCCAAATGGCTTGGATGCCGATCGTGCTGCATTGACAGAACCTATGGCCGTTGCTTTACATGCAGTTCGTCGCAGCAGAATTAAGAAAAATGAGCCTGCAATCGTGGTGGGGTGTGGTCCTGTTGGTTTGGGCGTGATTATTATGCTCAAAGCGATGGGGGTAAAAACCGTGGTTGCCAGCGATTTTTCACCAAATCGTCGTCGGTTGGCTGAGCAGTGTGGTGCAGATGTATTGGTTGATCCTAAACAGCAATCTCCATTTAGTAATTGGAAAGAGCTGGGTTTGTTGGGGAATGTTTCTGAAGCGATTAATATGGGAATGGGGATTTTTGATAAAGTGCAGACTTTCTCATTGCCGTGGGTCAATGCGATGCGAGTGGGTGACAAGCTCGGACTATTACCGAAGCGTCCCGTGATTTTTGAGTGCGTGGGGGTAGCCGGTATCATGCAGCAGATCTTGGAGGGTGCACCACTGTTCTCACGTATCGTGGGAGTAGGGGTTTGTATGCAGAGTGATAAGATCGAACCTGCATTGGCGATCAATAAAGAATTGGAAATCCATTATGTATTGGGTTATACGCCACTTGAGTTTCGTGACACCTTACATATGATTGCGGAAGGTAAAATTGATGTTTCACCACTGATTACAGGTGTCGTGGGCTTGGAAGGGGTGAGCAATGCCTTTGAAGCCTTACGTGATCCAGAACAACATGCAAAAATTTTGATTGATCCGAAACGAGCAGGATCGGATATCCAATTGATTAAAGCCTAATTTAAAGGTAATAAAAAAGCTGCATTGAGCAGCTTTTTTATTGCTTTAATTAAAAGCTCTTGGTAATGGAGAATGTTACGGTTGAATCAATTGGATTTGAGACTTTAGCATTTGGATTGCCATTACTATACTGTTGGTAAAAGCCCTCTTTATCCCATGCTTTGCTATAGATCAAGCTGCTGGATAGGTTATAAGGCAGTTCCTTATTAATTGCGAAACTTGCATCCTGAAAGCTTGCGGCCGAAAAGTTTTTAATACGTTGGTTACCATAATGTGCATCGGCAGACCAACCTTGCCCCAATGGTTGATGCCAATTGACATCTAGGTAGCCTGATCCACGAGAATGCTTGTTATCACCTATAGCGAGTGTATCCGAGTTATTGCCAAAATAGTCTTGGGTGTAGGTCACGGCATATTTGACTCTGAGCGGCCCATAACTAATTTCTGGAATGATTTCTCCATAGTCAAAACGAGTGTGTCCTGTTTCTGCTGTGGTTTTTGCACCAGGATAGAAATAATAGGCTGCTGTTATACCTAGAGACAAATCACCAATACTGTGGCTATAGCCAGTATAAACATCCCATTCGATCGAAGCGTCGCGAATAAAATCATCACTGACATTTGAAGCCCATGTCCCAGCAAAAAATCCATTTGGATGATTATAATCTACACCGCCTTGTAATGCGGGTTTGCCCCAAGTTTGTTGGAAACCGCGTGATACATACTGGCTGGCGAGTGTGAGATTGGCACTGAATGGAGATGTTGTTTCAGTTGCATGCGCTGTATGGATCAAAGCGATGAAAGGAAGTGTAAATAAAATTCTTTTCATTTGAATTTTCCTAATGGTTGGCAGCACCTTAAAACTTAAGGTGCTGAACATAACTGGACTAGGTTATGCAAATGGACGTAAAGGTGTTTGACGAGCAGGACTTGATCCTGCTTTGTAATAAGGTGCTTGTGAACGTGGTAATTTTTTCCCACGAATTTGATCAGCAATTTTTTCTGCCATCATAATAGTGGTGGCATTTAAATTACCTGTAATGATCAGTGGCATGATGGATGCATCGACCACACGTAAACCTTGTATACCATGGACGCGACCCTGACCATCCACTACTGCCATATCATCTTCACCCATCTTACAACTACATGATGGGTGGAATGCGGTTTCGGCATGATTACGTACAAACTCATCCAATTCTGCATCGGTTTGAATGTGTTTACCTGGGCTAATTTCTTCGCCACGATATGGATCTAGTGCAGGCTGAGCCATGATTTCACGAGTAATGCGGATCGCATCACGGAATTCTCGCCAGTCCTGTTCGGTTGACATGTAGTTGAACAGGATACTTGGATGCTCAAATGGGTCTTTTGATTTGAGTTTGACTCGACCGCGAGAAGGTGAGCGCATTGAGCCGACATGGGCTTGAAAACCATGTTCTTTTACTGCATTACTGCCATTGTAGTTAATCGCCACTGGCAAGAAATGATATTGAATATTTGGCCAGTCGAATTCTTCCGAACTGCGGATAAAACCGCCTGCTTCAAATTGGTTACTTGCACCAATACCTTTGCCCAAAAATAACCATTCAGCACCAATTGCAGGTTGGTTATACCATTGCAGAGCCGGGTAGAGTGACACAGGTTTTTTACATTGGTATTGCAAATACATTTCCAAATGGTCTTGCAGGTTTTCACCTACGCCAGGCAAGTCATGCACCACATCAATATCCATTGATTTTAAGAAGGTGCTTTCACCGATACCTGAGCGTTGTAAGATTTGTGGTGATGCAATTGCACCTGCACAGAGTAATACTTCACGTTTGGCATGTGCTTGTTTCATATTGGCTTGATCAGTACCAATGATGTACTCAACACCCACCGCTTGTTTATTGTTAAACAAGATTTTATTGGTCATTGCATGGGTTACGATGGTGAGATTTGGACGACCTTTTGCCATATCCAAGTAACCACGAGCGGTACTTGAACGACGACCTTGCGGTGTCACAGTACGATCCATCGGACCAAAGCCTTCCTGCTGATAACCATTTAAATCATCAGTACGCGGATAACCTGCTTGTACGCCAGCTTCAATCATGGCGTGAAACAGTTCATTATTGCCTTGTTTTGGGGTAGTGACTGAAACGGGGCCATCACCACCATGATAGTCATTCTCCCCAATATCGCGGGTTTCAGCTTTTTTGTAATACGGTAAGCAGTCTGCGTAGGTCCAATCTTCAAGACCTTTCATGCTTGCCCATTGTTCTAGATCCATCGCATTACCACGGATATAACACATGCCGTTGATCAGAGATGAGCCGCCAAGTCCTTTGCCGCGACCGCACTCCATACGACGATTGTTCATATGTGGCTCAGGATCAGTTTCATAAGCCCAATTATAACGGCGACCTTGGAGGGGAAAGGCCAATGCGGCTGGCATTTGTGTACGAAAATCTAAACGATAATCTGGACCACCTGCTTCTAATAATAATACTGAGATATCTGCATCTTCAGTTAAACGTGCGGCAAGGACATTACCTGCTGAACCTGCACCAATAATAATATAATCGTATTCTTGCTTATTCATAATTAGCCTTTATTTGTTTGTATGATCAACTGAAAGCATGGTGTTTCAGTTGATCAACTGAAGATAAAGCGCGATGCTTTTTAGAAAATGCTTTGGTAATCACCAAGCTCAACTTGAATGGATTTAATGCGGGTGTAATGCCCTAAAGTGGTGAGACCATTTTCACGACCAACACCAGACTGCTTATAGCCACCTACTGGCATTTCAGCAGGAGATTCACCCCACGTATTGATCCAGCAGATCCCAGCTTCGATTTGATGAATAATACGGTGCGCTCGACTAATATCTTGCGTGACGACACCCGCAGCGAGACCAAAGTTAGTATTATTGGCACGGCGAATCACTTCTTCCTCAGTTTGATAACTGAGGATACTCATGACAGGTCCAAAGATTTCGTCTTGAACAATACGCATATCATCGGTGCAATCACTAAAAACAGTAGGTAGCACATAAGCGCCTTGGGCAAATTGTCCCGTTGCACGCTCACCGCCTATCAACAATTTAGCGCCCTGTTGTTTGCCTGCATTGATATAGGAAAGCACTTTGTCCATGTGTGGGAAGCTTGCTAGTGGACCGAAATTTGTTTCAGCATCCATCGGGTCACCGAGGCGGATACGCTGTACACGTTCTACAATCGCTGCTTCGAATTCGGCTAAACGTGATTTTGGAACAAAAACGCGCGTGCCATTGGTACAAACTTGGCCTGAGCTAAAGAAATTAGCCATGATTGCAATATCTGCGGCACGGTTAAGATCGGCATCTTCACAAATAATCAGGGGTGATTTACCACCGAGTTCCATCGTGACTTCTTTAAGTGTAGAACCTGCGGCACTGGCCATTACTTTTTTGCCTGTTTCAACACCACCCGTGAAAGAGATTTTTTCGATTACAGGGTGTTCAGTGAGCCATTGTCCGATGTCACGACCTGCACCTTGTACGACATTAAATACGCCGTCTGGAAGTCCTGCTTCGGTATAGATTTCAGCAAGTTTAAATGCAGTCAATGGAGTGGTTTCGCTTGGTTTGAAAATCATCGCATTTCCCGCGGCAAGGGCAGGAGCAGATTTCCATAAAGCGATTTGAATTGGATAGTTCCAAGCGCCGATCCCAGCAACCACACCGAGTGGTTCACGGCGTGTATAAAAGAAACTTGATTCACGCAAAGGAACTTGTTCACCTTGAATTGCCGTTGCAAGACCTGCGTAATATTCAAGTACATCAGCACCCGTGACAATATCAACAGTTGATGTTTCGCTATAGGCTTTACCAGTATCAAGCGTTTCAAGCTTCGCCAGTTCGTCATTACGTTCACGAAGAATATCAACAGCACGGCGTAAAATACGAGAACGTTCCATCGCAGTCATCGCAGCCCAAACTTTTTGTCCTTGTTGGGCGCTTTGAACAGCGGTTTCAATATCTTGTTGCGAGGCTTGTTGGATATGGGCAATTACGTTGCCATTGGCTGGATTGATACTGTCAAAACTCACACCACTCGTGGCATTGACATATTGACCGTGGATATACAATGGATGAGTTTGCACATCATTCATTTTGTCTCTCCTGAAATAAGGGTTTAGCCAGTTGAAGTTGCATGTCTAAATAGTCATACGCAACTCGTCTTGCATTCTGCCGATCGAAATGATCATTCCCCACGAGTCCGCCTCGTAGCCATAACCCATCGATCAGTGCTGCTAAGCCACTCGCAGCGGTACTTGCACTTTCACTTGGCATCAGTTGTAAAAAGTGATGTTTTAAGTTCGAATACAAGCGTCGATCATTAATCCGCTGTAAACGTGCAAGCTCTGGGCTATGCATACTGGCTGACCAAAAATCTAACCAAACGCGCATAGCGGTTTTATTGACCTGACTACTATCAAAGTTTGAATCAATGATTGCCTTAATTTGGTTTTCAGGTTGTTGATCTGCTGTATTGGCTTTGTATTGCAGAGAGGTGAGATGCAATCTCTTGAGCATCTCTCGCATACAGTTGATCATTAACCCTTGCTTATCACCAAAATAATGGCTGACGATACCTGTTGAGACTTCCGCTTTTTTTGCAATTTGTGAAATGGTGGTTTGTGATAAACCCACTTCATAGATCACTTCAAATGCGGCATTAACGATCTCTTCACGGCGTTCGTGTTCAGGTTTAACTCTGCGTTTGGTCATGTGTAGTTGCCATAAATGCCTAAAATTATTAAGGCGTTAGATTAAAATCTGGATGCAGAAAATGATAACACAACATCATGATACTTTTAATTGATTGAACGTTCAATCAATTAAAAGTATAGTATTTGCAACAAGGGTGCTTTACATAACTCTTAACTGTGTTATCGGAGATCCCTGTTAAAGTATCAAAAGTGTTGATTTATTGAATGGATTTTTAGTGGTTGGGTTTAAGCTCAGTTACTCTTAAAAATGCTTCTTTGCATCCACACAGGTAATTACAAAAATGCAGCTTATGCAATGATTGGTGTTGTTTTCAATATCTTTTAAATGCTGTGTCTTCTCGTTGTTTTCGTCAATAAATCGTGGTCGAGTTATTGAGAAAAACAACTTTCAAAATTTAAATTTTCCTTGAGGATTGTATGGTGACAGATAATCCAAGAGCAGTTGATGATTCATCTATTCAAACAAAAGATCAGTTAAATCGTGTGGTCTTTTATGTTTCAGCGCTCATAATTTTAATATTTTCATTAACTACGATTTTGTTTAATGATTTTGCCAATCACGTATTAAATACGGTTTTGGACTGGGTCAGTTCCACATTTAGTTGGTATTACCTGCTTGCTGCAACTTTATATTTAATCTTTGTGGTGTTTATTGCTTGTTCTCGTTATGGGGACATCAAGCTGGGGCCTAAGCATTCCAAACCAGAGTTTAGCTTATTGAGCTGGTCAGCGATGTTGTTTGCGGCAGGGATCGGAACGGATTTAATGTTCTTCTCAGTGGCTGAGCCACTTTCTCATTATATGAACCCACCTGTCGGTGAAGGGCAGACCTATGAAGCTGCACGACAAGGCATGGTGTGGACATTATTTCATTATGGCTTAACAGGTTGGGGGATGTATGCCTTGGTAGGAATGGCATTGGGCTATTTCAGCTATCGCTATAATTTGCCTTTGACCATTCGTTCAGCGTTGTACCCTATTTTCGGCAACAAAATTGACGGCCCGATTGGGCATAGTGTCGATACTGCAGCCGTTATTGGTACCATTTTTGGTATTGCGACCACCTGTGGTATCGCCGTTGTTCAGATCAATTATGGTCTGCATGTTTTATTTGGCTGGCCAGAAGGTTTATGGATTCAATCCAGTTTGATCTTGGTTGCGGTGATTGTCACCATTATTTCAGTGACAGCAGGGGTGAATAAGGGAATTAAAGTCCTATCTGAGATCAACATTTATGCCGCCATTGGTTTGATGCTATTTGTGTTGTTCTTGGGGAATACGGAGTTTCTACTCAATGCGCTGGTACAGAACTTTGGTGACTACATTAGCCGTTTTCCAAGCTTGGCTTTAGATAGCTTTGCATTTGAACAACCAAAAGAATGGATGAATAGTTGGACTTTGTTCTTTTGGGCATGGTGGGTGGCTTGGTCGCCATTTGTAGGGCTGTTCTTGGCGCGTATTTCACGTGGTCGTACTATTCGTGAGTTTGTCTGCGGTACTTTAATTATCCCGTTACTCTTTACCATTACGTGGTTATCTATATTTGGGAATAGCGCTTTATACAATGTTATTTTTGATGGTAATAACGCTTTGGCGCAAACGGTGTTGACCGATCCTGCACATGGCTTCTATGATTTGTTGGCTCAATATCCCGGCTTTGCCTTTATTGCGGGAATCGCTACGATTACAGGACTATTATTCTATGTGACTTCTGCCGATTCAGGTGCTTTAGTACTGGGTAACTTCACCACCAAGTTTTCAAATGTAGACAATGATGCACCGCGCTGGTTACGTGTGTTTTGGGCAATTGCGATTGGATTGTTGACGATTGCCATGTTGATGGCAAATGGAATCACGGCCTTACAAAGTGCCACGGTGATTATGGGGCTGCCATTCAGTTTTGTGATGCTATTGGTAATGGCTGGATTGTATAAATCTTTACGTTTAGAGGATTATCGCAAAGCCAGTCGCAGTTTAAATGCTGCTCCTGTGGTGGGGAATGTCGATATTCTGAATTGGAAACAGCGACTATCGCGTGTGATGCATCATCCTGGTAGCCATGAAACGCAACGTATGCTGGACAGTGTATGTAAACCTGCGGTACAGACGGTTGCGGATGAGTTAATGAAACGCGGAATGAATGTTGAAGTTACTCAGACCGAAATCGAAGATAGCGATACGCTTTACCATCTAGATTTGACGATTTATATCGAAGAAGAGCATAACTTTGTTTATCAGATCTGGCCAGTACGTTATATCGCCCCAACATTTAGTGAGCGTGGAAAACGTGGCAAGCAGCATTATTATCGTTTAGAGACTTTCTTGTATGAAGGTTCTCAGGATAATGATTTGGTTGGTTATACCAAAGAGCAAGTGATTAATGACATTCTGGATAAGTATGAGCGTCATATGACCTTCTTACATATCAATCGAATTAGTCCTGGAAATCGTCCGTTGTATCCTGATTCACAAGATTAGTCATGTTATCTAAAAAACCTCACTTTAGCATGTGAGGTTTTTTTATGTTTCTATTTAGAGTGCGCCGTATTGTTGCCATGTTTCACCGGTTTCATGAGGTGCATATTTTTCTTTTAATTCATGTAAAGATTGAGTTTGGTAGAGTGCAAAGACAATCATAATCACGAATAATCCACCGAGTTTGATTAGTTTTTTATAACGATATGGACCAGAGTAGAGGTAGAAAATGCAGTAAAAAGCGAGCATGAGATAAGTGCAGAACAATGAGTGCAGCGCTAAATAAATGAGGAGCAAAGTTGTTAATAATAAAATGATACGATTTTTTAAAGTGCTAGGGTGAATACTGAAGATATATAAAAATAGGAAGCCAGTTGACGTCCAAAACAGATAGCTAGGCCCACCAATAATGACGATATAGCTCGATTGCAGGCACAGTAAAATGAGCCACACAAAAATGGAAAAATTAATAAATTTAGAAGAGCCAGATGACGCAGGCAATGAGTCTTTCATATGGATTAGCGTTTAAAATCAAAGTCGTTAAGGGCTAAAACGAAAATTCAGTAAATCTTTAGTTTTGAGCTTGGTAAAAACAACGCAGACAAATGCCAGTGACCCTCCGATATACATCGCGGGAATTACGCTAACAAAACGTGTCACTACACTGGATTGTAATGCACCAAGTTCATTGCTTGAGCTAACAAAGATGCCATTCATCGCAGCAACACGTCCTAGCATATTTTTCGGCGGGGTGAGTTGCAGTATCGTCTGGCGAATTACAATGTTAACACTGTCACAAGCACCCATAATAATGAGAACGAACATAGAAAAATAGAGTTGTCTGGTAACTGCAAAAATTAAAGTGCAGCACGCAAATCCGGTAACCGCAATGAGCATGATTCGCCAAGGTTGTGATCGTGGTGGAAAGCGAACCAAAATCACCATCATCATTAGTCCACCAATTGCGGGTGCTGCGCGCAGTAGTCCATAACCATCAGCACCGACGTGTAAAACATCCTGAGCAAAAATGGGTAATAAGGCGATTATGCCACCAAAAAATACAGAGCTAAGATCAAGAAACATTGCCCAAAAAATTATTTTAGTTTTAAAAATAAATCGTATTGCTTCTTTTAAACTATTTGAAATCGATTCGGGATGTAAAGCTGGAAATTGTCGGGTTTGCAAGCACCATAACGCAAGACTTCCTAGTGCAAACAGAACAATGATGACAGCAAAACTCAGATCTAAACTCAGATGGGCCAGTAGAAAACCTCCGATGACAGGCGCAATGATTCCACCTGCCTGCCAGCACATACTGGTCCACGTAGCAGCATTGGTATATAGATGCTCAGGTACGACAAATGGACGCAGTGAGTTGAAGCAAGGACTATAAATTCCTCGGATACAGCCGAATAAGAATAAAATACTGAAACTAAGAATTAACAAGTGTTTTGTTGGAATAAGTTGGCTATGAAATAAATCAAAACAAAGCCATAAAGCAGCGGAAAGTGGAATCGTGAAGCTAAAACAGATTTGCAAAATACGTTGACGATTAAATCGATCTGCAATATAACCGCCCCATAACGACAGCATTAAAAAGGGTAATAGATCCATGATGCCAATTAACCCGAGTATTAAAGGATTTTTGGTGATTTGATAGAGTTGAAAAGCAATCACGACTTCCTGAATCAGTACAGCAAAAGTTAAGCAGCATTGATTTAGTGTCAGTAAACTAAAGTCACGACAACGAAAAGCAGCAAAAGCCGAAGTAGGGGCAGGGCGAAATGACATCAGATCGGTTGAGATTTCAAAATCAAGATAAATAAAAAAGAGGAGTCGAAACTCCTCCCTTTAGCATGTGTTACAGCAGGACTTATTGCGCCACAGCGACAGCGTTACTTTGTTGCTTTGCAGGAACAAGTTGAGCTGGCGTTGTATAATTTAAGCCGAGTGTTGAGCTTGTATATTGGCGAATTTGATCGAGTAATACAGGGTCTGTAGCAAGGTCTTGACCATAAGAACGAACGATCTCATGCAACTTCCCATCCCATTCACCTTTGGTTTTTTCTGGGAATGCTTTTTCAAGCAAATTCAGCATGATGTAAGGTGATGTTGAAGCACCAGGCGAAGCACCAAGTAAAGCAGTTACGGTTTTGTCTTCAGATGCAAAGATTTCTGTACCAAACTGCAACTTCGCTGGTTTACCAGGTTCCTTTTTAATGATCTGAACACGTTGACCGCCTTGGCGTAAATGCCAGTCTTTTGGATCAGCTTCTGGGTAGTATTTTCTCAACTCATTGAAACGATCTTCATCAGACATCAATACTTGGCTAATCAAGTATTGAACAAGGTCTGCATTTTGTAAGCCAATTGCAGTCATTGGCAAGATGTTGTTTTTGTTGGTCGATGCTAATAAGTCGAGTTGAGAACCATATTTCAGGAACTTGTTCGAATAGGTCGCAAAAGGTCCAAACAATACATATTTTTTACCATCAATATAACGGGTATCAATATGTGGCACTGACATTGGAGGTGCGCCAAGATCCGCACGGCCATAGACTTTAGCAGTGTGCTTTTCAGTAATTGCAGGATTATCTGTCACAAGGAACTCACCGCCCACAGGGAAGCCAGCATATTGTTTTGCTTCAGGTAAGCCAGTCATTTGTAATAATTTAATCGCTGCACCACCTGCACCAATAAATACAAAGCGGGTTTTGACATGGCTAACTTCACCTGATTTCAGGTCTTTAAATGCGACAGACCATGTGTTGTCATCATTTTTACTGATACCTGTGACTTCAGTAGAGGTTCTCAGCTTGAAGTTTGGATTTTTTTCGAGGTGGTTGATCAATTGTGTTGTAATCGCACCATAGTTCACATCTGAACCTACATCCATACGTGTTGCTGCGATTTTTTGTTGTGGATCACGACCATCCATCACCAAAGGTGCCCATTGCTGTACTTCTGCTGGATCTTCAGTGATTTTCATGCCCGCAAACAACGGCTCTTGGATCATAGCTGCATAACGCTTTTCCATGAATTGCACATTATCACCCCAAACGAAGGCAATATGTGGTACTGGATTGATAAAGCTATTTGGTGTACCCAATACACCTTGTTTCACTTGATGCGCCCAGAATTGTTTTGCAATTTCGAATTGGCTAGCCACATTCACGGCTTTAGAAACGTCCATTTTACCGTCTTTTTCTTCGGTATAGTTCATTTCCATAAAGCCTGAGTGACCAGTACCCGCATTGTTGAAACCGTTTGAACTTTCTTGTGCAACCGCATCAAGACGTTCATACATGCGAACATTCCAGTCAGGTTGTAACTCATTTAGATAAGCACCCAATGTGGCACTCATAATACCGCCACCGATCAATACGACATCGACAACAGGTTCGTCACTTTTAGTTTTAATTGCCTTTGACGTAATCGGTCTAAAAAGAAAGGCAACTGCGATAACAATTAGCACAAGCAGTAGTGCTAATAAGTATTTCCAAAATTTTTTCATTCAATTTACCTTAAAAATTAAATGACGCTCTATATAAAAGCCATATATAGAGAGAAAAGATTTAAATGATGATGCATGCACTCAAGGCACATCGGGATAGGCGGGTGCCTGAATTGGGATTGGAGACAATTTTGTGAATATTACTTTAATTTGAGTGCTTTTTTATAGTTTTAATGTTTAAAAATGTACAAATCAAGTCTGATCTAGTGTTTGTTTGCTGCTTTATTGTTTCATTGACTGGTAATTAATAATTTTAGAAATAGTGAAGTCAGTCACTTTTTTATGTGTCCTTTTCTACAATTTTTTTGAAGTGATAGATTTTACCCTTTATCTCGACCGCAATGCGCCTTAGGATTTAAATATAGTGGATTTATACGGCAAAGCTAGCGTTAAAAGCAGGACAAAACAATGGAGTTGAAGATCAGAAGAGTAAGAATTGAATTACACATAGTATAATTAAATTATGTATTGCATAAATTTATAGTT
>OBJT01000332.1_pt1 | contig 12621 bp, 11 predicted proteins | sample 1519861 | NCBI WGS metagenome assembly OBJT01 (sample SAMN02401118, study PRJEB22541) | soil metagenome, isolate JX
AAAACACCCTGTCAGCATAGCGCCCGACAGGGTGGAGGTGACCATTTCATTAAGGTGCACTTTAGAGCGCACCTCGCGAAATATGACGCTGCAAAGCGGCCAACGTGCATTAACTTAGTTGAAAACGCCCCACTGTTAAGGCGAGTTGGGACGCCTGATCCTCCAGCGAACTGGCTGCAGCAGACATCTCTTGCACTAATGCGGCATTTTGCTGCGTGGTGCCATCCATCTCATTCACCGCAATCGTGACCTGACTGATGCCACGCGCCTGCTCATCCGATGCCACCACAATCTCACCGATAATGGTGCGCACGGAATTGACCGCCTGCGTCATATCCTGCATGGTTCTTCCGGCATCCTGCACCAGTTTGACACCGCTGCCGACACGCTGGCTGGACTCTTCAATCAACGCGGCAATCTCTTTCACCGCGTTCGCACTGCGCTGCGCCAGATTACGCACCTCAGAGGCCACTACAGCAAAACCACGCCCCTGTTCACCCGCGCGCGCGGCTTCTACGGCGGCGTTCAGTGCCAGAATATTGGTCTGGAAGGCGATGCTGTTGATGATGGCAGTGATATCACCGATCTTCTTGGCACTGTCATCAATCTGCGCCATGGTCTGCACCACTTCACCTACCAGTGTTTCGCCTCGGCTGGCGATCTGCGTGGCATTTGCGGTGAGTTCCGTTGCCTGATGCGCGTTGCTGGCGTTATGTTTTACCGTGGCGGTGATCTGCTCCATACTGGCAGCCGTCTGCTCCAGCGCCGCCGCCTGTTGTTCAGTCCGTGAGGCGAGATTGAGGTTGCCACTGGCAATTTCACCTGCACCTTGTCGCACCGACGAACTGGCATCCTGAATCTGACCGACGATGTCGCGCAGTTGGTTCTGCATGGTGTGTAACGCAAAGAACAGGCTGCTGTTATCACGCGCTTTCAAGGCAATGACGTTATCCAGCTTGCCGTCGGCCACCGCCAACGCAATGGTTGCCGCCTCAAGTGGCTCGCCACCAATAGGTTTCAGAACTTTGCGGCTGAACAATACCGCCAGTAGCGCACACACCACGACAATACTGATCACCATCAGAATCAATGCATTGATCAACTGACGATGCGCGGCGGCCATCACCTTGCTCACGGGGGCGACGACACCGAGATACCATTTTTGATCGCTGTTGCCGATCACTATCGGTTGCCAGGTCACCAGCGCATCTTCACCGAGTATAGCGTCACGCTGTTCGATCACTGACGAACTGTAATTTTGGGTGTCGCCTTTCCAGGGTTTGCTGGTTTGGTTTTTATCCGGGTAGGAAACCACATTTCCCGCGCTGGAAAGCAGCATAGCGTAACCCGCACCTTCCCAAGGTTTGATTTTGTTCACTTTCTCCTGCAATGAAGCCAGTGAGATATCAGAGGTTACCACCCCCCATAACTTACCTTTACTGAGGATCGGCGCGGCGACGGAGGTCAACAGCGTGGGAACACCGTTGTAGGCATAGCTGTATGGCTCTATGAGCGTATCCTTGTGACTCTTCTGCGGCAGCAGATAATAGTCGCCTTGACCCGGCGTGAAGATCGAGGTTAGAGGATGCATTTTGAAATTGCCTGACTGGTCGCGGTCGACAAAATAGGCATAGCGCCCTTTTGGTGCGGCATCAGGCTGGCTGGCGAATTCCGAGTCCCGCCCATCAAAGGCGTTCTCCTCGAATATCACAGAAATCGACAGGTAATCGGGATTATCGCGCAATGCGGACTCCATCACCTTATCCGCCACTTTACGATCCGCGATCCCTGCTGCGGGCAAGGCGATCAAACTGTGTCCCAGGTTATGCGCCACATCGCGTGCATAACTGAGTTCCTGCTGAATTTGCAACGCCTGAGTTTGAGCAATTTGCTGGAGATAATTTTCTGCCAGTGATTTCTGTTCGTTGCTGGACTGCCAGCTCAATACGCCAATAGTGACGGCGAAGCCGAGGGTAATGGTGATGGCGCCCGTCAGTAGCATTTGCGTGCGGGTGCTCATTGTTTTCTTAAGTGATGCGTGTTTGGCCATTATGGCGCTCCTGGAGTTGACACTTTTTCGGTAAAAGAACCACTCCCTGTGCGCGTACATCCCTCAGAACAGACTATCGGCGGGCGACGGAGGAACTTGATGGAAGGGAAAAACAAAACAGCACGATAAATCGCGCTGTTATAGAGGTGTCTTAGACAAGCGGCGCAATGGATTGCGCGGCGAGGGTTATTTGAAACTTTCGCTGGCAGCTTTAGCGATGGCAATTTCATTCGGATTAGCAGAGCCGCTCACGCCCACCGCCCCAATAGTGTTGTTTTGCCAAACTACCGGTGAACCGCCGCCCAGCGGGATCACGCCGGGTAAAGTGGCAATCGCAGGTTCTTTACCGTTCGCACGATCCATATATTTGTCCGTTGGCGTGCGATATAACGCAGCAGCACGACCTTTCAGGATCGAGGAGTCGATACAGCCAACCGGGGCATTATCCATGCGATTAAACGCTAACAGCTGACCAGACTGATCCAATACCGCGATACAGACATTGGCGTTGAGCGCGTGGGCTTTTTCCTGCGCTGCTGCAATAAGCTTCTGTGCATCACCTTGCGACAGAATGGTTTGTGTCAGGGTCGCGTTTGCCGCTGCAGAACCCAACAGGGCTGCACTCAGCAGTGCCAGAGATAAAGCCTTTTTCATGTAACTCTCCATATAACAGTGGTACTGTTTAAAAAGGGCGACACCGGCCGCCCTTACCTTTATTTTCGGCGGCGCAACACAATGACCAACGCCACCACTATCACCAACAGCGCCACAATCCCGCCAATCATGCTGAGCGCATGCGCGTAACGCACCAGCCAGCTACCGCTTTCACCTTTCAAGGTTTTTTCAACGTCTGCGGTGGTTATCGCGTGATGTGGATTGCCGAAGTTGGTGGAAACATAATCCGCGACCTTTGCCAGTTCAGCTTGGGAAAGCTGAGTACGAAACTCTGGCATAAAGGCATGTTCTTCCTCTGTCTTGCGGTCTACGCCTTCTGCAATCGTCATGATCAGATTGGCAGGATCGTCTGACAGCACCGCAGAGGAGCCGACTAATGACGGATAAAAACGCTGCGCGTCATGCGTACCGCGTCCATCGCTCGCGTGGCAGGTGGCGCAAGCGCCGTTATATAGCTGCGCGCCGCTCATCGCATCACCTGAGACATAATCCTTGATGTCATCTTTCATACCGGTTTCGATGGCAGAAAGCGGTGTCGGCTGAGAGGTTACGGCGGGTGCTTTACGATCGGAGCCGCCTATCGCTGGTACCTTCTTCAGGTAATGCGCCATTGCTTCAAGATCGCTCTGTTGCATTTTTGAGAATGAGTTCTGCACCGCAGTCCCCATCTCTCCGGCTGCAATGGCTTTACCATGCAACGCACCGGTGCGCAGATAAGTAACGATTTCTGCCTCACTCCAGTCACCAATACCCGCTTGCGCATCCGGCGTGATATTCGGTGCGGTCCAACTGCCGACTTTGCCTCCAGACAGGAAGCGATCGCCCTGTTCTGCCATCATGCCGTTACGCGGTGTGTGACAGGTAGAACAGTGGGCCAGCGTGCGAACCAGATATTCGCCGCGCTCAGCACTGCCCGCGGCGGCGTCACTGCCCGGCACGGCGCTGCTGTCGAGGAACATCAGATTCCACACTGCCATCACCGGACGGAAAGAGAACGGGAACGGCAGATCGGTTTCCGGCGCTGGGTGGTCATCGGCTGGCACGCCCAACATAAGATAGGAGTAAAGGGCGTGAATATCTTCATCGGACAAACCGGCAAAGGCGGTGTAAGGCATTGCCGGATAGAGATAGTGATTGCCCGGTGCTTTCCCCTTACGCATCACATCCGTGAAGTCGGCGAGGCTGTAATCACCGATACCTGCTGTCTTCGAGGGGGTGATGTTAGAGCCATAAATTAGCCCCATCGGTGACTGAATCGCATAGCCGCCGGAGAAGGGTTTTCCGCTATGGGGATCGCGATGGCAAGCAGAGCAGTCACCGGCGGTCGCCAGATACTCCCCTCGCTTGACCAAATTAGGTGAGGCATCCTGTGCCTGTGCTAATCCCGCGAACAAGACACTGGCAGCCGCTAGACGCCAAAGGTGTTTGCGCATCATCAGATCTCCCTCGCGATGGTGTCTGCCATACGCAACGCCAGCGCAATGCCGGTGAGCGTTGGGTTGACTGTCGCCGACGTTGGCATAACGCCCGTCGTCGCGAGGAACAGATTGGGATGATCCCAACTGCGACAATGCGCATCCACCACAGAATCACGCGGGTTATCACCCATGATGGTGGTACCCATAATGTGGTACTGGTTACGCCAGCCGGTCGGCGCTTCAATCACTTCACCGTTAAACGCCTGCAAGAAATTGGCGAAGTCTTTGTAGGCCTGCGGGCGCATGCCACGCACATAATCATCAAGGTGGTAATTGACGTTGAGCATCGGCAGACCGATGGAGTCTTTCCGGTCATAATTCGGTGTGACGCGGTTGGTGGGGCTTGGCAGCGTTTCGCTCATGGTGCTGATGTTCATAATGCGCGAAGCGCGATCATGAATCGCATCATCCAGCGCCTGGCCCATCATGCCCTGCTTCAACAATGGCACTGTGACATCGACATTCGGCACCAGATTGCGCAGCGAATAGCGAATGGCCGAGTGCTGGGCACGACTGGCTTCGTCACGGCGATTGGCGATGGTGCCGTGCTGCACCGAACCGCGTCCGGTCCACAGCGGTTCGTCGGCGAGGAACGTCAAGCTCAAACCGGTATGGTCCATCAAGTTACGGCCGACCTGGTCAGAACTGTTGGCAACATCGTTCATGAGCAGCAGTTTTGGCGTTTCCAGTCCGTGTGCGGCAATCACAAAGGTTTTTGCCGTGAGCCGGGTGTCTTTACCCTCTGGCGTGCGATAGTGCAGTGCGACAATTTTATTGTTAGCACCCTTCTCCAGTTTCCATGCCACGCATTCCGTACGCAGCTGCACGCCAAGCGCCACGGCCTTATCAACATGCATATCACCGGAATACATTGCGCCAATTGGGCAGATCGGTTCGCAGTTATTGTTGCCTGCACAAGCCGGACGACCATCATAAGGACGTGAAACGCGGGCATGCGGCTCATGAATCACCTGGTAGCCCATCGGTCCCAGCTTCGACTGCATGCGCTGCACCATATACGGCTTGGCTTCCGGTGGCAGAGGATACTCGGCAGAACGCGGCGGGTAGTGGCCTCGTCCCTGGCCGCTTTGGTCCTCATTTCCGGTCCCCACCACGCCGACCTCACGCTCGGCTTTGACATACCAAGGTTCCAGCTCGCTGTATTCGAACGGCCAGTCACGTCCTACGCCATAGACGCTTTTGAGTTTGAAATCGTTAGGCAAGAGACGCCAGCAGGCTGAAGCCCAGTGACGCGTGCTGCCACCCGCAACGCGTAAGTAACTGGTGACGTATTCAAAATCTTCGTCACCTTTGGCGTCAATGTAGCCTTCGGTATAGGAGTTGGGTGCCCACGGCAAATTTGGGTAAGGCGTACACCAGTTACGTTTACTTGCACCGTTACGGTAGTTCTCCACGACTTTCCAGCGCGGAATATAAGGTCCTGCTTCCAGCATAATCACCGATTTGCCTGCTTTCGCCAGTTGATATGCGGCGTTGGCGCCCAGCGCACCGGATCCGACGATGACAACGTCAGCATCAAATTCACTCATGATGTACCTGCTCTATTCTTGTTATGTGTTGTTGTGCTGCGCCAACATCCCCTCGGCTTCCACGAGAGTTTTGGCTTTGCCCTGTACCATGAGTAACCAAGGTGCATCAGGCTGTTTAATGGTGTTAGCGGCAATGGGCGACAGATCGCCCCATTCACGAATCTGTGCCGACATCGGCGGTGCGATCACGCCTGCCGGCACTTCAGCCCAGTAATCACCGCCTGCTCGGGCATAGCTCGGACGAATGGTGTGGTCGCGGGTGGGTTCATACATCAACGCCGACAGGAAGGTGACAAAATGGGCATCATCGACGGCTTTAGTGGTCGAAGGATGTCCGGTGTAGCCGAGATACCACGGAGAAATAATGGTTAGCGCCGTTTTGACATCCTCATCATCAAGCTGCGTGACAATCTGATCACGATCTTCACTGCGCAATGCATTCAGACGGGTCATCAGGCGTGCTAACTGCGCAGGAAACGCGGCATCCTGCTGACACAGGAGTGTCCATAAACGTTCAGTGATCCCCACATCGAGGCCACGCCGTCCAGTGAGCAACTCACTGGCGCGCAGTAACAGTGCCTGTGAGGCGTCACCCGGCGCGGCCAGCAGCGGCTGCATTGGGATTGAGACGATGACCGGGGTGGCCATCATAAGTTGTAAAAAACGTCTCCTTTCCATGGCTAACCTGCTTTCAACGCCGAAAGCGCGCCTTGAGCGGCTTCTGCATCCACGTTGCCATCTGGCGTGCTCACACCGATCGCCCCCACGACTACGCCATTCACCTTCACTGGCTCTCCGCCAGGCAGTGGCACAACCGCAGGATTTCCCAGCAGGCCAATATTTCCCGCAGCAATTTTCTGCTGGAAACTGGCGGTCGGTGCACCAAAGGCGACCGCTGAGTGGGCTTTCTTCGGTGCCAGTTCACTGTTTGCCAAGGTCGCGCCATCCAGACGCTCATAGGCAATCAGCTGACCAAAGGGATCGACCACGGCAATGGCGCCGCCAATGTGATGACGGTCAATAATTTGCTCGGCTTTTGCCACCAGCTGTTGCGCCTGCTGATGCGTTAACACCGCAATTTGGTTAACCGGTTCGGCAGCTTGTGCCGTGGCACAGAGAAGTCCGCCGCACAGCAGCACTGTCGGAAGTTTTTTCATTTATGTTTTCCTAAAGAATGAATGACTTAGAGGGAATAACTCAGTTGCGTGCGAAACGTTGCTGAATCAGATGATCGAGGCTCCATTTACCACCGCCGTGCAAACACAGCATCAGGAAACCCGCTGCGCAGGAGATGTTTTTCAACCACACCATCAGGTGCGCATGGCTGTAACCCTGATAGAACAGGAAACCGGCTATCACGGAGAACACCGCCATAAATATCGAGGTAAAACGAGTGAGAAACCCGAGCGCAATAGCCACGCCGCCCCCCACTTCCAACAGGATCACTAACGGCAGGAAAAAGGCTGGCACACCGTTGTCCGCCATGGTTTGCAGGTTGTCAGCATAGTGCGTGATTTTGTCGAGACCAGAAGCGAAGAACAGACCGACCGCCATTACGCGACCGAGTACGGCGAGCAAATCTTTGGATGGGGACATGATGTAACCGTTCTATTATGTAGTTGTTAATGAACCAAAAGGTACACTCTTAAACTTTAGTTACTTTTATCATTTTGTGCGGCTAAAAATCGCTCAACCTTTACCCCGCTCAACATTGCAGCGCGTTTCGCTTAAAACAACGACGATGAAATATCTGCTTTGTTTCATGTGTATGAGGGCGACTTTTGAAGTTGATCACACTATTGGTACGGGTTTTACCCCGCAGATGTAGGGCTGTAAAACTCTGCTGGGACAGTGTTTGTTACGTATTTTTAAGTAAAAATCCTAAAGAGTAAGAGTGGCTTTGATTTCAGTTAAAAGTGACCAAAGGTTTAACAATATTCCAACATGAAATGACTCCTCCGCTGTTCACCCTACTGCTGATTATTCAATCAATGATTCCTCCCAGGAATGAATTAATAACCTTCGCAGAATATTTTTTATCGGTTGTCGATGCCAGGATGATGCAAACCCTATCGGAGAACCGACATGACTTATCGCTTTCTCGTGACCACCACGAGCCTCGGCCAGGGAGGCCGTCAACTTCTCGCTGAGGCTGACTGCTCGGTGGATTATCTCGATGACGCTAATGACGTGGCTGAAGTTGAACGCCGTATGAGCAGCGTTGCCTATGATGCGGTTATTTCGCGCACTGTGGCGTTAAATGTAAAGGCGATTAATGCCTGCCCTACGCTCAAAATCATCTGCAAACATGGCGTGGGCGTGACAAATATCGACGTTGCCGCAGCGACAGATCGCGGCATTCCGGTGCTAACCACGCCAGCGACCAATGCACAATCGGTCGCTGAATTAACACTCGCGTTAATGCTGAACTGCGCGCGCCGGCTCCCCTTTTTCCAACAGGAAGTGACCGCAGGGCGCTGGACACGCACCGGCGATGGCGAAGAGTTGCAAGGCAAAACGCTGGGTCTGGTGGGGTTTGGTGAAATTGGTCGTCGCGTGGCCCGTTTTGCTCGCATCATCGGTATGCAGGTCGCTTTTTTCGATCCTGCGGCACCGGCAGAGGGGGATTTTGACGGCGCTCAACGCTGCGACACTCTGGAAACCTTGCTGCCTCTCTCTGACGTCTTGAGTTTGCACTGCCCGGTAACGCCGAAAACCCGACTGATGATCAACGCTGAACGTCTGGCATTATTACCGCCAAATGCAACGCTAATTAACACCGCGCGTGGCGAGTTGATTGATGAAGATGCGCTGTTTGCCGCGCTACAAAGTGGACAGCTCCGTGCCGCCGCACTGGACACCGTAACGCATGAACCTTTGGCCGCGGACCACCCTTTCCGCTCACTCCACAACCTGATTATCACTCCCCATATTGGTGGTTCGACCCCACAGGCACTGGATGCCGTGGCACAGAGTGCCGCGCGTCAATGCCTGGCATTTCTCGACAACCAGCAGATCAACCTCTCAGCCTGCGTCAATCCGCAGGTGCTTAACCGGAGCTAACACATGACTATTCATAAAGACTGGCCGATTGGCTATTTCATTGGAGAACGCGGTGCACCGATTGATGCAGGCGTTATTGATGCCTTTCGCGCCCTGCCTGCCGCCAACATTGGTGACTCCATGGGGCGCAGTGTCGGTGCAATAGGATTGCAGGCGTATCACAACGACGCCAATCTGGTACTGTGCGGCCCGGCGATAACGGTTAAAGTGCGTCCTGGCGATAACTTGATGATTCATAAAGCGATCGAGATGGCGCAACCTGGCGATGTCATTGTGGTTGATGGCTCAGGCGATCTGACTCAGGCGTTGATTGGCGGTTTAATGCGTACCTCTGCCGTCGCCAAAAAGATTGCTGGTTTCGTGATTGATGGTGCCGTACGCGATCTCAATGAATGGGCAGAGGGGGGAATTGCCTGTTGGGCACGTGGCAACACCTTGCGCGGTCCGTCGAAAGAGGGCCCAGGTGAAGTGAACACGACCGTACACTGTGCTGGGTTAGTGGTATCACCGGGTGATTTGATCGTTGCGGATGCTGATGGGGTGATTGCTATCCCACAAGACGAGCTGAGTGTGCTGTTGCCACGCGTACAACAACACGCCCAGCGCGAAGAAAAGATTCGTGCGAGCAATATCGCTGGCAACAATGACCCAGAACGCTTTAACGCCATTCTGCGTGCCAAGGGCTGCCCAGTGTAATGAATTTAGGTGCGCGTCCATGCGCACCCTACATGACTTTATTGCAATATGTCGGGTCGCCATTGATGCGATCGCTACGTGCCTGCATTGAAAAATATTATAAAACTACGGAGTACCCTACCGTGCTGAAGAAAATTTCGCTGAGCGAGTCGATACCGCCGCCTATCACCTGGCGCGACAATTTCACACCAGAGGAAGGTAAAGCCTTTGGCGCGCAACTCTCTGCGCGACTGGAGCGTTTGCCTGCCGCACGTCCTTTATGGTTAATCATCTTTGCACTGGCTCTCGGTGGCTGGTTTGAAGTCTATGACGTCTTCTTGACCGCCTACATCGGTCCCGGCATGGTACGTGAAGGGATCTTTTCCCACGGTAGCCATAACTTTTTCGACCCCAATAGCCTGGGGGCCTTTGTCGCGGCCATGTTCCTCGGCGTCTTTATCGGTACTTTACTGATCGCCAATCTGGCTGACCGCATTGGGCGAAAGAAGGTGTTTATCATTGCGCTGCTGATATACGCAGTCGCAAGCGGCATCATGGCTTTTCAGCACCATCCTTTTGCCGTGGTGTTCTGGCGCATTATCTCTGGTATCGGTGTGGGTGCTGAATTGGTCACCATCGATGCCTATGTGTCAGAGTTCATTCCCGCGCGCTTACGGGGTCGTTCTTATGCCTTTGTGCAGGCGATTCAATACACCTCGATCCCAACCATCGCCTTTCTCTCCTGGCAATTGGTGCCGCAAGAAATTCTCGGTCTGAGTGGCTGGCGTTGGGTGGTACTGTTCGGCTGTATCGGCGCGGTGTTGGTGTGGATTATCCGCATGGGCCTACCAGAAAGTCCGCGCTGGCTGGTGGAGCAAGGGCGTTACAAAGAAGCTGAAGATGTGGTGCGTCGACTGGAAACGCGGGTGGCTAAGTCTACCGGTGCCGCGTTGCCCGCCGTCGATCCGCAACAACTCATCCCGGTTGAAGCTAAACCTGCGGAAAAAAATGAGATGTGGCGTCCACCGTATCGTCGCCGCACGATCATGCTGCTGGTATTTAACTTCTTCCAGTCAATTGGATACTACGGTTTTGCCAGTTGGATCCCGACGTTGCTGGCGGCAAAAGGAGTGACCTTCACCCATAGTCTGCTCTATTCGTTCCTGATTGCTTTTGCCAGCCCACTGGGGCCCTTAGTCGCAATGACGTTCGCCGATCGCATCGAGCGTAAATGGCTAGTGAGCGGATCAGCACTGGCCATTGCTGTGGTTGGCACGATCTTCTCGTGGCAGTCACAACCCGTGATGCTGGTGACCTTGGGGCTATTATTGTCACTGGCCAGCACCTGCATGACCTTCTCCTACCGTGCGTATCAGGCCGAGTTGTTCCCAACCCGTTTTCGCGCCAAAGCCATCGGTATGGTTTATTCGGTCAGTCGCATCAGCGGCATGCTGTCAGGATTCACTATCGCTTGGGTACTGAGTGAAATGGGTGTGAGCTCCGTGTTTGCGGTCATTTCAGGCGCGATGGCGATTGTGGTTTTCACCATTGGTGTGTTTGGCCCACGCACGTTGAATCGCCGTCTCGAAGAGGTGAACCCTTAACCTGTTAAGCCCATTAATGGGGCCCGCTACTGTAGGCGCGCCAAGGCGCGTCATGACGACATTTCAACAGGGGGTGCATCCAATTGCACCCCCTTTTCATTGCCAAATATTCATTCTACTGCCCTGATCATGAAGATGCCTCATGAGGAATGAAATTAAATCACTTTTCCTCATCCCCCGGCTCTGGCATAAATTGTGCAACGAGATTGATTTAGACGGCTAAACGTCTACCGAACACAAAGCCTTCTCAATGTAAGATTGAAATCAGGCTTAGCTGTCAGAACTTAGGGTGCCAGAACAAATGAATACAGACTTTATCTTTAGCGTTAAAAAAACCACTTTCGACGAGAACTACAATCCTGCCGAAGGTACGCGTATTACCACCAACTTTGCGAATCTGGCTCGCGGCAAGAATCGCCAAGAGAATCTGCGCAACGCGTTAAAGATGATGGACAATCGATTCAACTCTCTGGCGTCTTGGGATAACCCTAAAAGCGACCGTTATTCGGTGGAACTCGATATCATTTCTGTTGAAGTGGATATTGAAGGTAATGGCACCACGTTCCCAGTGATTGAGATCCTCAAAACTAACATCGTGGATAAGAAAACCAACGAGCGTATTGAAGGCATCGTCGGCAATAACTTCTCTTCTTATGTGCGTGATTACGACTTCAGCGTCGTTCTGGCAGACCACAATAAGCGCAACACGGGGTTCAGCACCCCCGATAACTTCGGCGATTTGCACGGCAATATTTTTAAAAGCTTCGTCAATTCTGCCAAGTTCAAAGAGAACTTCAGCAAAGCGCCGGTGATTTGCCTTAGCGTTTCCAGTAAAAATATTTACACCCGTACCGGCAATCAACATCCTGTATTGGGCATTGAATACCAGCAAGATGAATACTCATTGACCGATCAGTACTTCCATAAAATGGGCCTGCACGCGCGCTATTTTATGCCTGCTAACAGCGTTGCGCCTTTGGCATTCTACTTCTCTGGTGATCTGCTGCGTGATTACACCGATCTTGAACTGATCAGCACCATTAGCACCATGGAGACATTCCAAAAGATTTATCGCCCAGAGATTTATAACGCTAACTCTGCGGCCGGACAATGCTTCCAGCCAAGCTTGAACCATCTGGATCATTCATTAACTCGCATTGTTTATGATCGCGAAGAGCGTAGCTTGTTAGCAGTTGAACAAGGTAAGTTCACGGAAGAGAACTTCATTAAACCTTACCAATCCATTCTTGAGCAATGGTCTGCTAATTACGCTTTTTGATTAACCGAAAATACAAGGTCATTTATTATGAAAACATTGTTACCCACTTCCACCGCAGGCAGCTTGCCGAAGCCCTCTTGGCTGGCACAACCAGAAACTCTGTGGTCACCGTGGAAATTGCAAGGCCAGGAATTAGTTGACGGCAAAAAAGATGCACTGCGTTTGATTTTGGATGATCAGATTCAGGCCGGTATTGATATCGTTAGCGATGGCGAACAAACGCGCCAGCATTTCGTCACGACGTTTA